>Ga0272442_10000020_pt1 | contig 232980 bp, 151 predicted proteins | sample SSMForm2O_FD_200262 | JGI IMG/M metagenome (GOLD analysis project Ga0272442, IMG submission 200262) | Marine sediment archaeal communities from Little Sippewissett salt marsh, Falmouth, MA, United States - SSM-Form-2O | ecosystem: Environmental > Aquatic > Marine > Wetlands > Sediment ...
GGGCCTGATGGACTGGCTGCGCTCGCTGTAGCACCGTGATTATGTTGAGTCAGAGGGCGGCCAGGTCAGCTGTTTCGCGGTCAAAAGCTGCCTACTCGACATACCTCCCGCCCGCACATAATGCCGGTTATGTTCTGCTGCACATAACAGGAAGCACGAGCACCGCTACCTGCTCAAGACCCCGCCCGAGCACCGGGCCAGCGCCCTCATCTTCGGGAGCTGCGTGCACAAGTGCCTGGCTGCGTTCTACTCGGCGCACAAGGACGGCCAGCCCGAGCCCAGCGCCGAGGAGCTCCAGGCCGTGTTCAGCGACACCTGGGACCAGGGCCTGGACGACGAGGTGCCCGTGCTCTTCACCACCCGGGAGACCCCGGGCAAGCTCAAGGACACCGGGGTGGCCATCGCCGCGGCCTTCCACGAGTACGCGGAGCGTCCGCACCAGGTCGTTGGCGTGGAGGAGCCGTTCAGCATCGAGCTCACCGACGAGCGGACCGGCGAGGTGCTGCCGCGCTTCGTCGGCTTCCTCGACGCGGTGGTCCGCGACCAGGACGGCACGTACGCCGCTCTGGAGCACAAGTCCGGGGCGCGGAAGTGGAGCCCGAGCCGGGTGGGCCAGGACCTCCAGCTCTCGGCCTACTCGCTGGCCCTCGGGTACCAGGGCCTGGGTGACGACGCCCGCCTGCGGGTCCAGGTGCTCACCAAGACCAAGACGCCTGAACTCCAGGTGCTCGACGTGGTCCGCGGTGAGCGCGACCACCAGGACTTCCTCGAGACCGCCTCCGGCGTGGTCGCCGCGATCCGCGCCAACATCGCCTACCCGGTGCGTGACTGGCCATGCCAGTCCTGCCCCTATGCCAGCCGGTGCGTCGCCGGCTAGCTCCTCCGACTCCTGCGTTCACGGGAGCACCAGGCAGGGTAGCTACGCCTTGCCTGGTGCTCCCGCAATTCACCCAACAGCAAAAGTAAAGGAGATTCCATGTCTCACGATCTCGAAGCAAGCACCATCGACTTGGTCATCATCTGGTACCGCACCCTCCGGCCCCTCGAAAAAATCGGCTTCTGGTCCCTGGTCGCCCTCGGCGCGGTCGCGGCGATCATCGCCATCTGGCCGGAGCCGCTCCAAGCCGCCCTCGGCGGCGCGCTGATCGCTTCCGGAACGTCGCTGCTCATCCCCGTCCTCAAGGGCGCGGCCGCGACTGGCGGTGTCGCATGACCCGCCGACGCAAGGCCGCCAGCACCGCCCGCAGCCTCCTCGGCGCCGCCAGCCGCGGAGCCATGGCCTACGCCGCCGGGCACTCGGTCTGGTTCCACGGCCTCGGGGCCGGCGAGCAGGTCCTCCTCGCCTTGGGCCTGACCTCCGCGCCCTGGACCCTGCCGGTCGGCGCCGCGGCCGTCGCCCTCGGCCCGCTCGCCCTGCGGGCCATCGTGCAGCACCGCCTCGCCCAGCTCGAGGAGGTCGCCCCGTGAGCCGCATCCACGTCGTCACCCTCCCCCGCCTCCGCCGCGCCCTCCAGCGCGTCAGCCGCGAGCTCACCTCCCACGGTTTCCTCGACGAGAAGCTCGATGAGGTCGAGGTCTACCTCGTGCCTTTCGGCACCTGCTACGGCTGGAAGTGGAACGAGCGGTTCGGCCACATCAGCATCCCGGCGATCTCCCTGGACCGGCTCAAGGACCGCCTGGTCGGCGCGTACACGGCACTGATTGACGTGCTCCGGCACGAGTACGGCCACGCGGTCGCCGACACCCACCCCGGGCTGATCCGATCCCGGCTGTTCCGCCGCGCCTTCTTCGCGCACTACGACAACGTGGCGCCCTTCGACTACGAGCCGGACTTCCACTTCACGCGCTACGGCAGCTCCTGTGCCATGGAGGACTTCGCCGACGCGTTCATGCTCTTCCTGAAACACAAGGGCCGCCTCCCCGCCGCGCACTCGACCCAGGCGAAACGACGGAAGTGGTCTTTCATTCGCAAGCTCGGGCGGGCGATCGGTCAGGGCAAGGGGCGCTGGTAGCTCTCCACCACCACGAGACCTGTTGCCGTGGCGGCCCTCGGATTCCGGGGGCCGTCGCGGTGGTGAATTCTGCGACAGTCCCCGCTACTTTTTCGCCAGATCGTCGACCGCACCGGGTGCCGCTGGAGGGAGGACAACCAGCGGCCCCCGCCCCCTGGTCACGAGCGCCAGCTTGTTGGTCCTTCGCGAGTAGACACAGATCTGGCTCGCGACCTGGAACACGATCTCGTCCCCGGGCAGCACGGTCGCGGTTCGAAACAGCCAGGACTGAAAAGGTGAGTTCACAGTCAGGCGATGCCGTTTCTCTGTCTTCTCGTTGAAGAACAGCAGCCCTTGCATCGACATGAAGCTGGCCCAGACAGCCCACTCCCTTTCTGGTTCGGGCCGGAGCTCGATCGCCCGGCCATAGTCCAGGGGAATTCCTTTTCGACCGAAGCGTTGATCGTCCTCGCTCTGCCGGGTCAGGGCAGCGCGGGGGCTGAACGCTTCCTCGAGCAGCACGGTCCTGGCAGGAGCGGGGTAGACCCGCTCGATGACCGCGACCAGATCGCAGCAGTCCCCCGCCTCCGTTTCCTGGAACGCCAGGCGATCGCGGTCTCCTGTCGAGCCGAGCGCGGCGAACCGCTCCGGCTGGCCGCCGCCGAGCTTCAGTCGGTACACATCACCGTCGTCCTCGGAGATGAAGTAGACCTGGGCTTCCTTGTTCTCGACGAAGTCGGTCGAGTCCTCTATCTCCGTCTCGGTGATCAGGCTGTTGTCGCTCGCCAGCGAGAACCAGGGTACGACGATGAGCGCGTAGGAGAGTGCCTGGACGAGGGCCGAGATCCACAGCGCCCGCTTCTTTCGGTTCTCCACTGCCTTGTCGATGCAGCTCCACACGAATGGCCACTCAAGGAACACCGTTGCGATGTAGGTCGCCGCTATGCCCGCGACTGGAACGAACATCGCGTAGCCAAGAGCGACCGGGGGGAGGAGCTGGAAGGCGAACATGAGTCCGAGCCCGCCCACCCAGGCCGAGATGTAGTTGGCCGCGATCATCGCCCCGATGGCGGTCCTCCTCCGGCACTTGAGTATCCGGGCGACGAGCAGCCCCTCGAGCACGCCGATGATGGCGTTGCCGATCACCAAGTGCAGCATCGTGGCCCACATCAGGGGCGTACCGGCGTTGGCCTGGGCTGTGGTGGGGATGAGGAGCAGGAGCAGCGCAGCGAGGATGGGCCTGTGGCTGGTTCGAGTCAACACGCCGCCCCCTATCGGCCAGAGAACACTTCCAGTCTACACGATACGCTCCCCGCTCTCCATCGGCTGATGCTCCAACGCCCGGCGCAGGAGCTCCATTTCCTTTTGCCAGGAATCGCCTCCAGATTTCACTCCGGGTGACTCCGGACCACCCGAAGCGTGACAGCGAGGGACCCGGCTGGGACCCGCAGGGCAGCTACTGGGGGCTAGTTTGACGCATCGTTCCATCGATTCGTTTTGGATGGGACCCATTCAGATGCTGTCCCAGGTTGGATAGGGGGGCTGGGGGGTCCCTCCCCGAAATTTGGAGCGTCCGGAGTGTGAGGCGCGGGGTGTCGATGGGCTTCGCCCTACGTGTATCGGCCCTGCGAGCGATACCGCGCGCCCGTGGCGCTGCGCAGGCACCTCACACACAAGAGACCACGGCTTCCACCGGCAGCCCGAAGCACACGAGCCGCGGAGCCGCAGCCAGGACACTTCATCAGCCGCATCAAGCCGCCCAGGTTCGTTCTCCGGGGCAAGAGGTCGATGCGCACGCAATGGCCATCGGTCGTCGCCACCGTGAAGTGGTCGATCGTCTTGAATCGTTGGCGCCCTCCCGCAGCAGCCCGAAGATCGCCAAGCGTCAACCGAGCGTAGTCCTCGACCAGCGGCCTGGCAGCGGTGATCATCGCTCACCCTCCCCGCCCATTACGACAGCCTGGTGAGCCACTACCGTGAGCCGAGGCGCGGGCTGCTCGATGCGCGCCAGGGAGTTCACCGATGCCACGAGACGGCGGTGCGTCTGGCCCACCTGGCGCTCCAGTGTGCGAACAAGACGCTCGTTGCCCCTGCCCTCGAGCATCTTACGCGTCTCGATGTTCAACAGCGACTCGATGTAGCGCAGCCGCAGCCGAGAGATCGCGATCTCTCGTGCCAGGAGCCCTCGACACGTCTTGCCCCGTGTGCCTTCACGGCACAGGCCGGCGGTCATCTCCTCGAGCCCGGCCTCGGCCAGCTCGTGGACCTGCTCCGCGAGGGTTCGCGTGGCCACGGCGTCGAATTGGTCCATGATCGGTTGAGCCTGGTCGTCCGGCTGCGGGGCGCTACCACGTGCATCTACCGCGCAATCTCTTAAGAGAGTGCGGGAATCAAGGAAACCGGACCGCTGACGAACTGCTCGCCTCATACCCCGGAGTATAACCACAGCGATCTCGCATGTCTAAGGACTCGGAGAGTGTAACCAGCTTCCGTGCAGCCCCTCCAGGTGCTAGGATGCGCCGAAAGGGAGCACCATGGAGACCACCGAGCGGCCAACCGGCGGACCGGCGCGCTTCCTGCGCGTGTACTGGTGGATACTGCTCCTGTTCGCCGCTGTGGTGCTCGGCATGACCAGGTTCGAGGAGCTCCAGAGCCGCTTCAGCCGTGGCACGCCGCTCTGGCTGGACGCCGCGATCGGCGTGGTCTTTGGCCTCTTTCACTGCCTGCTTCTCTCGTACGACGAGTGGCCACGCTGGCTGCCCCACAAGAAAAGGCCGAAGAGCTTCGATCTCACCAAGCCGGAGGAGCGTATCAAGGCGGCCGTCGCCTTCGGCGCACCGATGAACCGCCTGGGTCTGGAGTTCGCCGCCGCCGTCGGCCTGGGGACCTTCGCCGCGGTCCGCCTGCCGTTCGACTGGCGCGTTGTCGGCGGGGTCGCCGCGGTCAGTCTGCTCCTGGCCATACGGATCGGCTGGACCTACTTCCCGCTTGACCGCGGTCGCGCCGGCCTCCTGGAGCGCTTCCGCGGCAGAGGGAGAATCGGCGGCTTCCGGTGGCAGAACCACTTCAGCCGACTGCTCGTATACGACCGCGGGCTCGAGGTCCGCTCGGGCTTCCGGCGGCAGTGGATTCCCTTCGAGCTACTCAAGGTCGAACTCGACGAGCGCCCCAGCATGGTCTCGGTCCTGGGGCCGCGCCTGCTGTTCTCGTCGGTCTCCGAGGTCGAGCCCAGGCGGGAGATCGTGGTTCAGCCCCACGATGTGCTCGCCCTGCTCGACTGCCTCGGCAGGGCCTACCCGTCTCTCGCGCTGCCGGAGCTCGGTGAGAAGGCATTCGGGGCCTTGAAGCTGAAGCCGCCAGCCAAGGACGCACCACAAGGGTGGACGCCAAAGGCTGTGCTGATTCTCGCGCTCCCCCTGGTCTTCTTCGCGCTGGTCGGCGCCCTTTTCTACTTCCTCGAGAGCCGGGAGATGACCTTCTACTACCACTCCCAGAACGACGCCATCGAAGGGCTGACCACGCTGATCCTGGTCGGCCTGGCGGTTGTGGCGACCCCTATCATCGCGCTGGTCGCGGGCAAGCGCCGTCGCAAGGTGCTGGCGATCTTCTGGATCAGCACGGTGTTGTGCTGCCTGTTCCTGGTGATGGGCGTTACCCTGGTGAACCGCGAGCTCGGCGCCGATGCTCTGATCGCCACGGACGGAACTATCATGCGGACCCACGGAGACGAGGAATCCCAGAGCGTGCTCGTGGGTTTGCGCGAGGAGGAGGGACACAGAACCTGGAAGCTCACGCTCCACCTCCCAGATGGCGTCGCCCCTCGGCCCCTGAGGATCGGCGACGGCGTGCGGGTCGGGCTGATCCAGGGATATCTCGGCGGGTGGTACATCTACAGCTTCGAGCTGCTCGGTGAATAGGGGGCGACCCGACAGATCGCAGAAGAGCCGCCGGCCAGCCCCTAGCTGACAGCTTCTTCGAAGAACCGCTGCATCCTCTCCTCCTGGCTGATCCGGTGCGTCCGCCCGATGGCGAGCAGCTGCTCGGCGACCGCCATCGCGCTCTCGATCAGCAGCGCCGAGTGGTAGACGTAGGTGTCGCCGCAGCTGTGCAGCGCCCTGCTCTTCTCGCGCTTGGCCGCCGCCTCGATCACCTCGGCCGCGCGCTCGACGCCCTCGGCGTTCAGGTTGAACTTGGTCGGCCACATGTCCATGCCCACCTTGGCCTTCTTCCGCCGCGTCTCGACCTGGACGACGGGCTGGTCCTTGGCCTTGCAGCGCGCGAACCAGGTGTTGATGACCACGGTCCATCGAGGTCGGTCCGGGATGACCAGGATTCCGGTCCTCTCGGCGGCCTCGAGGGCCTTCTTCTCGGCTGGGCAAAGCTGGGTGCCAGTGCTCATCAGTATCCTCCTCTGGTGTTCGGTCCTGGTCCCATGGTCCCCGTAAAGTGTCCAGATGGCAAGAAATGAAATGCACTTTACGTAGTAATTTCTAGTACTTGTTCCACCTGGTTCCAGCAAAGTCCAGTAAATCCGAAAAAAGTAGACAGGCCAGGTGGCGATCGAGACCATGGATGCAGGAGGGGACCAGAACAAGACCGTGGAGAGTCCACGGATCAAGGAGGATAGAGATGAGACGACCGAGTCCCCGGAAGCAGGTGGCCAAGAACCTCAACGACCATCCTGAGGCAATCAGACGCCTCGAGGATCGGGAGCGGTACGGTGTGCACCGCATGGAGCTGCTCGATGCGCTTGGGAGCTACCAGGCCGAGCTGAACTCGGTCCAGGTCTGGGCCGAGGCGTTCACCGTGAGCGCGTTCGCGGAGCATCCGAAGATGCGCCGGGGCGACGTCGAGCGCTGGATGCAACAGCAGGGCGTGATCACCGACTTCCAGCGGCGCTGGCAGGTCGCGGTCATCCCGAACGTCTGGTACAACCGCGGCGCACCGACCGTCGAGCTCTGGGTGTGCGACGACTTCTACCCGATGCACCCGCGCGAGCTCGCGCCCGAGCACATCGAGCGGTACCGTAACGCGGTGGAGGACGATCCCGGGCGGTTCGTCGTCGTCGACCTGCACGTGGCGACCATGGAGAACCTCGACTGCCTCGCCCACCTCATGAAGACCGAGAGCGGAGATCGGCGGCGCTACGGCTTCAGCCTGAAGCAGGACAAGCGGATCACGGACTCAGCGATCGTCGCGGCGCAGCCCGACGACATCGAGAGAGCGAGAGCCCTGGTGAACAAGCACTACCCCGAACTGGGCCGCGCCGCCGGGTACCTGCCCGGCAAGGGGATCGACCCGGAGCGAGCAGAGCCCAGGGCTGACGACGTGGACCTCGAGGACGAAGAGCGTTTCATGAACCTGGCTCGTAGGATCCAACGGCGGTGGAGCAAGCTGGCACCTGTCGTGACCCCGAAGGGAAGACCGGGCCTCACTTTCATCCGGTGAGGTGCCCGCGCACTCGCTGCCTCTTCTTCGCGGATCAGCCAAAAACACTCCGATCCCCATAGGTTCCATCGAAGTCTCGAACATCGGCGGTACGGCCCTGTAGAGCCCCCTGTGGTCCACTCGCGGTGAACCGAGGGCTCCGCCAGGCACGCTCAGCGGAGCTCCCTGGCAAGAGAGGGACGGAGCCGTGGCCCGGAAGCAACTCGAGTCAGGACCCTGGAAGGGCGAATGGAGCATGGTCTTCGACGTTCGCGACCGCGGTCCGAAGCGGCACCAGGGCGGCCTCGAAGACCTGTGCCAGCACCTCCAGCACTCGGCCGGATACCGGAAGAAGGAAGGCCCGGCGTTTGTCGGCGCCGTGTTCAAGAAGCGCGGGCGCCGCCGGAAGAGCGACCTGGAGGCAGCCACCGTCCTGCCCTTCGACTTGGACCACGGCGCCGATATTACCTCCGTCGCTGCGGGACTCGAGAGCCTAGGTCTACTGTTCATCGCCCACACGACCTGGAGCGATGGCGTCCCGGCCGCTGACGGTGGAGAACGCCAACGCCGGTGCCGCCTCTACTTTCCCCTGGCCCGGTCACTGACCAAGGAGATCGAGCACGGTGTCCTGTGGGCGCACATCGCCGGCGTCATCGAGGACAGGACCGGCTGCGCCCCGGACCGCGCTGCCAGGGACATCACGCGCGCTTCCTACACGCTCCGCGCTCGGCACCCCGAGTCCGACCGGGAGCCGATTTTCATGGTCACCGACGGCCAGCCTCTCGATCCGGATGACCTCCCCGGCGGAGGCTGCGTCCGCGAGCTACTCGAGCAGAGCTACGAGGCCCAAAGGAGCCAGAGAGCAAGGCCGGCTGGCAGACCGAGCCAAGGATCGCCGGGCTCTGGAGAGGGCACCACCGATCAGTCCGAGGACTCCGTCCGCTACTGCACCGCAGCTCTGGCAAAGGCCGCCGAGGAGGTCGCTGACGCGTGCGAGGGCCAACGCAACGACACCCTTAACACCGCCGCATTCAGCATCGGCCAGCTCGTCGGCGCTGGTGCTCTCGACAGGACAGAGACCGAGGAAACGCTGCTCCAGGCCGCGGTGTCGTGCGGCCTCCCCGAACCCGAGGCTCGCAGCACCATCGCCTCCGGCCTGGACGCAGGCGTCAGAGAACCCCGCGACCTCAGTCACATCGGCGGGCGCTCGAGGCCAAGGCTGCAACTGGTCGACGGACAGGGTGGCGCCGAGCCAGACCATCTCGACCTCCCCTTCGAGCCGGGCCGGCTCTTCACCGACACCGCGAACGGCGAGCGGCTCGTCCACCAGCACGGCGAGAACTTCAAGTACGTGGTCGGCATCGACTGGCTGTGGTGGGACGACAGGCGATGGGTCCCGGACGAAACCAGTCGGATCAGGCAGGCGGCCAAGGCAACAGCCCGCCGGATCTACGAGGAAGCTGCCCTCTTCGAGGACAACAAGGCGGCCGCCGAGGCGATCGAGTGGGCCAAGGACAGCCATAGCATGCCGCGGCTGAAGGCGATGATCGAGGCGGCCAAGACCGACCCGGCGGTCTCGACTCGGATCGCCGCGCTCGACCAGTTCCGCGAGCTGATCAACCTGGTCAACGGCACGCTGGACCTGCCTGCCGGGAAGCTGCGGGCTCCCGACCGCGGTGACCTGATCACGCGCCTGGCCGGGGTCGAGTTCGACGCCGAGGCGACCTGCCCGCTGTGGGAGCACCACCTCGACCTGGTGCTCGCGGGGTGCCCGGAGACCATCGCCTTCTTCCAGCGGTCCGTGGGCAGCGCGCTCACCGGGAGCGTGGACGACCAGTGCTTTTTCACGCTGTGGGGCGAGGGCCGGAACGGCAAGTCCGTCACCGCCGCCGTCTTGCTCAAGTTGTTCGGCGACTACGGCTACACGGCGCCGTTCTCCACCTTCCTGAAGCAGCGCAATAGCGACTCGGGGCCGCGCCCCGAGCTGGTCGCGCTCCGCGGCCGGCGGCTCGTGGTGGCGTCCGAGCCCGACGCCGGCGCCACGCTCTCGACGTCGACGATCAAGCAGGTCACCGGCGGCGACAGCATCACGGCGCGGGACATGTACAAGGGGCACATCACCTTCGCGCCCGAGTGCAAGATTTTCCTGTTGACTAACCACAAACCAAGAATAACTGACCAGGGTTATGCAATATGGCGCCGCGTGAAACTCATCCCATTCCGGGTGATCATCCCCGACGAAAAGCTCGACAAGAACATCACGGCCAAGCTGCTCGGCGAGTTGCCCGGCATCCTCAACTGGGCGATCGCGGGGTATCGGGAATGGCGCGAGAACGGCCTGGGCAGCTGCCCCGAAGTAGACGAGGCGACCGAGGACTACAAGGAGGCCCAGGATCCGATCGCCGAGTTCCTCGGTGAGCGTTGCGTACTCCGATCCGGCGCCGACTGTAAAAAGAGCGTACTCCGGCAGGCCTACGTGGATTACTGCGAGGAAGCTGGGCTGAGGCCCCTGGGACACCCTCGATTCAAGGCCCTGCTCGAGCAGCGGGGCGTCGGGGACATCCGGCGCCACGGTGGGGAACGGTACTGGCTTGGCATCGAGTTGCGGCGAAAGTTCGGCCGCTGCCCCGACTACGACGTCGCCGACTTGACACCCTGCACCGAGATCCCGACCGGCGACGACTCCGACGGCGTCGAACTCCCGACCGTCGAGGACGAGAACGACACCGGCGACGGCAGCCGGTGACGCGGGGAGGCGAACGGTGACTGCACGGAGACAGGAACAGCACTGCCGATCCGAGGCGAGCGAGCTTGCGGCGCGCTGTTCAACCCCGCGCTGCGGCTCCCCAAAGCCGCGCAGCAGCCCGCCCATGATGATGGTGGAGACAGATGGTGACAGCAAGATTCCCGGAGTACGCGTAGCGCCAGGCGGTTCGTCGGCTTTTTTCTGGCTGGTCAGCTGGCTACGACAACAATGGCGAGGTCGGCGCCACGACTGTCACCCGCGTCACCGCGCGCGGTGCCACTCTCCACCACCGAGGAAACCCCGCTGTCGCCGACGTGGGCGGCTTCATGAAGGAATCGGGAAACCGGGCCGGTGAGCCCGTGCCCCTGGAGGGATGATGATGAATAGCACCAGCCGGAGGCAGAACGACGCCAAACTGCTCACCTGCGCCGAGGCCGGCGAGCTCCTCGGCCTGCGCGTGCGCCAGGTCCGGGAGGCCGTGTGGCGCCGCCACCTGCCGAGCGTGAAGATCGGTCGGCATGTGCGCATCCCGCTGCGCGCGATCGAGGCCCTGGCCAAGAGTGTGGAGCCGCGGAAGGGCCGGCTCTAGGCCAAGGTGATCGGCGAGGCCACGATAACCTCAGTCACCATGGTGGCCGTGCAGCACCGCCATCGCGGTGGTGGAGAACGACAGCGCCAAGGACTGTCAGACCCATGTGTTATTTGTTGATGCTGGAGGTCTGAGCGTGGCGTTCATGAGACAGACTGGCAGCGGTGTGTGGCTGGTCAAGTACCGTGACGAGCGGCGGCACCAGCGCCAGAAGACGTTTAAAGGGGCTGGTGCGAGGAAGGCGGCTGAGATCTTCCTCAAGCGCCGCCAGACAGAGGTCCAGCAAGCCGCAGCTCTCGGTGTCCGCCCGCCACCCAAGGTTACTTTGGGAAAGCTGGTGTCCAAGTACATCGAGTACGCCAAGGTGAGCAAGCGATCCTGGCGTACCGACGAGCGACGCTCGCGCGCACTGCTTGCTCACTTCGGCGAGGAAACGCTGATCGGTAGCATCCGACGCGCAGACGTGGAACGGTTCAAGAGTGTGCGCAAGCTCGAGCCGACCATGCACGGCCGCACGCGCAAGCCGGCGACCGTGAACCGCGAGCTGGCCCTGCTGAAGCACCTGTTCAACTGGGCCGTGGACCGCGAGCTGCTTGACGTAAGCCCGATGGTCCGGATGAAGCTCTTCAGGGAGAACAACGCGCGGGACCGTGTGCTGTCCGCAGACGAATTCGAGCGTTTGCTCGCTGAGCTGCCCGAGGCATACCGGCCATTGTGCCTGGTGGCCCACGAGACCGGAATGCGCCAGGGAGAGCTGGTCAACCTGACCTGGGACCGCGTCGACCTGACCAAAGGCTTCATCTCGCTGCGACCCGAGGACACGAAGACCTCCGAGGGTCGGCGCGTGCCTCTTACTCCGCGTGCAGTAAAGGCCCTGGCCGGGCTACCGCGCGTCGATGGCTGCTCGCTGGCGTTCCAGCGCCGGGGCATGCGCTTCCGGTATGACCACAAGACGTTTCAGCGGGCCAAGGACCGGGCGGGGATCCAAGACGAGGTGGTGTTCCACACCTTGAGGCACACATTCGTTACCAACAGCCGCCGCGTCGGCGTGCCCGACGTCGTGATCATGAAGATCACCGGCCACCGAACGCACGCGGTGTTCAGGCGCTACAACACCGTCGAGGATCAGGACCTCCGGGCCGCTGCCCTGCGCCTGCACGCCGGTAAGCCGGGCACCGTGGCGCCGGTGGCTGATGAACTCTCCACCACCGCGGATCAACACGACGCGGGCAGCGAGGCCAAGCCAGCGTCCTGATCATTCCTCCCGGTCTCATCTCGAGGAAAACTCGGGGGCATCCTCCATGCGGTTCGGCGTATTATCTTCTCTCCACAGCCACGACATGGCTCTGTTCGGTGGTGCAAATATTTTCTCGACAGGCAGCCTCGTGTGAAAGGCAAGATGATGGGCATAGGCTTCCCAGTTCCACCGCCGATATCGCGGACCGCCGGCGAGGCCACCCAGAGGCTGCGCTAACACCTCGACTGCGTCGTTGCTCTCCATGAGTAGGTATTTTGGAGTGCAGTCCAGTGTTCGCTGTTTGAATGATATTCGCGTGAACGCCTCAACGAACTGTATTGGGTGGAGGTGCAGGTCTTTCAGCGGTTCGAAGTAATCCGCGAAATGCTCGGCGAGTGTTCCGTTGTCTTGGAGGACGGCCACGACAGCTACCTCACCCATGCGGATGCCCAATGTAGTGTCAAAAAGCGAGTCCTTGTAATCAAAATTGTTCCTGGTCTTCCCGCTGGTCTGACACCTGAAGACGAACAACGACCACGGAACGAACTCGTGGAAGACCAGCGGCACCCGGGCGCCCTGGAGGAAAATGTGAGCCGTAGCGAACTGCTCGAACATGTCGTTGTCAAGAATGCGCCTGTCGTCGCTGGGTGCGGATCTATCATACGGAAGCAGAACTTCTTTGAATAGAATGCCGTAGTAGATCTTGCTCATCCAGAGAAACAGGGTCTGCTCGTCGAGACCGCGAATACCGTCGTACCCGGAGCCTAGGGCGGTCGCCACCGAGTTCTCTATCTTCGACAGGTGCTCTGTGTTGCAGGATTCACAGCATGGAATCGTCAATTGCCTGTACGGCATGACGGTTCCGTTCGCCAGGGTGATGGTCTCGCTCCACAACTCGAATTTACGCTGCAACCACTTCGGGAACACGTGTTCCTGCGAGTCTTCACCGGACAGTGGCGTTCCGCAGAGGAAACACCTATCCGCACTGAACGAGCGATCGTTCTCGGGGTTATAGAAGCGAAAGCCAGCGTCACTACCCGTTTTCGAGGTACCGTTCAATCGCGTTCTCCAGCGTCTTGCGCAGGATCATGAACTTGGTCTGGAAGAACTCCCTAGCCTCGTTGATCCTGTACTGCCGCAACGCCGAGTGGGCGGCTTTCTCGGCGGCCCTGATATCCGAGACTGACCACTGGTCAGCGACCAAGAACGGAACGGGTACCCCCGAACTGCTGGATAGTTGCTTCGCTCGTTCCTCGGGCTCCTTGGTGGTCATCCCCACCTTGAAGATGTCGGTGCCGAGAGCCGCGTTCGTGAGGACGTAGATATATCCAGGCGTCGGCTCGTCTGCGTGCTCTGATAACGGCAGCGCCTGATCGTCCTCGAGGTCCCTGATCGATACGCCGTGTGCTTGCTCGAACTCCACTATCCGCCGCGCCGCAGAGATCTTCGACTTGATGAAGACGACCTTGCTTTCCCGCCGCGGACGGTCCCTCCATCGAACATGCCCGCTGACCCAGGTCCTACCCTTCACCGGCTTTTCAGACGGGTCCTTACCCATGGCGGTGGGATCTGAGAGACGTCTCCAGAAGCCCGCAACCTCGACCTGGAACTCGGGCGGTGTGTACGAGTTGCCAATCGGAGTTGACGCCCGGGAGCCTTCGATCCGGATCGCCGATACTCGCCGATATCGCACGGTATGCTTACGTTCAACCTTCGTTCGTATCACCGTCCGCATCTCGCCCGGAGTGTCGCTAGCGGTCACCAGTTTTCGGATATCGGTCTCTCGCTTCTCGCCGCGAACCAGCGTCAGCTTGAAGCGGAAGTACGATGGCAGGAGAACTCCCGTCTTGGCGATCTCGAAAAGCGTATTCCTCCTGTCGAGGTCGTCACAAATACCCTTGTACTGTCGTTCACCTTCCTCCTTGCCGTGCATCTTGCAGAAGTCATCATACATGATGGGATCATCAGAGATGACGACGTCCGAGATATGCATGTCCCTCAGCAAGTACCGAACATCGAATGTCCTGGTCGCCAGATTCAGCCGTAGAACAGCGGTCGTCCTCCACAGGTCGTCTGTGCCCTCAAGCGGAACTGCGGAGTGCTTCTCGCCACGGTCCTGCGGCATCATGGCTTCCCGCTGCTGGGTGTACTCACGATCGGCGTCAAGGTTCTTCGCCAGCTCTGCCTCCTGGTCATCGTCCGATAGTTCGCCGGCAACAACCATCACGACGACTTCGTCGGCTCGCCGGACCATCGAGAACGAGGCAAGCCCAAACGCGGACCCGTCCTCGGTGGACATGATCAGCCGGTGCGGATCATCGTACGCCGAGTATTGGTAGATGGTAGATTCGTTGAGCCGCATCGCCTCGGAGTATGGATCGTCAGGACAATCCTCGGATGTGACGAAGTCGAAAAAGTCCTCGACAGAGAATACGTGATCGACTTCGGCAAGAAGCTCGAAGTAGCTCTCTTCCGGCACGTAGCGGAAGAACGCCTCCAGTGCGTTGAAGCTGGACGGCATGTTATGGAGGCCGCCAGTCCAGTTGCGCGTGTTGTACGTGTTGAAGTACACGCGAATTGCCTTGTCCGCGGTCAGACCTGCTCCGTTCGCCAGAACCGCCCGATACCTAGCGATAGTCGTCTTCCATCGCCTGCGGGCCTGCCGCGCATGCGCCGGATGGCTGCGCATATGCTCATCCATCTGTCGAGATAGGGCTTCGTATTCCGTGGAGCCTGAACGGAACGGAAGGGCAAACCGGGCCAGATCTTGCATCCGAGCATCCCGGCTTCCCGAGCCTGCTGACTTCTTTCCCTTCTTACGCTTTGCCATGCTGGTTCAAGAATGTCCCCCAGGATGCCACGCTACCCGTGATTCTACTCCTGCCAGTGAGGAGCGGCAAGGTGCCCTTCATGCCCTGTCCTTCAGCAGCGTTACCCTGGCCCGCGCGTCCAGTCTGCGGTAGACTGTATCTTCACAGGGGGCGGAATTGAACGCCGGCAGCAGCAGTCAGAGGAGACAGCAATCCCAACTAGTCCGTTCGGCAGCGATTGGTGCGATCTGTTTCATTGTGTACGGATTTCCCCCCGGTTGCGCTGAGCGCCAGAAACCAGATCCCGCAGATGCGACAGCATACGGCCAGCCGAGCCCGCCCAGTACCTTCGCGGTGACAGGCAGGGCCACCTTTGCCACAAGCGGCGAACCGGCGTCCGGCGTCACCATCCTGGTGCTGCCGGGCAGGGGTACCGTTCTGCTTCCTCGAAAACCGCTGCTGCGAGTGTCGACCGACCGGGCAGGCCGATACCGCGCTGGCGGCCTGGCACCGGGGCCATACATCTTGCGGGTCGACGCGCCGGGCCTGGCCGCCGACGACTGCATCGGCTTCTCCGACGGCGACGCTGATCTGCTAGACCGCGACTTCCTCCTCGCTCCAGCCTCGACCATCGAAGGGCGCGTAATCGACGTTCGCTCCGGCGAACCCGTACCCAACTTCCCGGTTCGCGCACGAACAGCAAGCACGTTCACCGACCTGCGGGCAAAAACCGACACCTCGGGCGTCTTCCGTATCGAGGGTCTCAGCGCCGGTCTGGTGCACCTGTTCCCCGGCTCTAACATGGGCTGGCTCTGTCAACCCACCGGCATCCCGGACGCCTGCCGGGTGATCCCGGTCGGTCCCGGCGTGACGGTATCAGGCATCGACCTGCCCGTGAGCTGGACCGGCCGGATCGAGGGTCGCGTGATCGACGCCACGGGAGGGCCGGTGCCGGGAGCCACGGTGACGGTCGAGAGCACCGCCCCAGGGCTGCACGGTGACCGCCGTGACGCGATTACCGACAGCGACGGCCGGTATCACCTGACCGCTGTCGTTCCTGGCGTGCCGATGCGGCTCGAGGTGATCGCAGACGGGTTCGTCAGCGCGGAGCGTAGTCTGGTCTCTCCCCGGGACACGACAAGACCGCTTCAGATCGACGTGAGCCTAGAGATCAGAAAACAAACCGCCGAGTCGAATAACCCCTTCACTCGGAACTCGGCTGTTGTCCCACCCAGATGGGATGCGGCCCTGGAGGGCACCGTCCGCATCTCCGACAATGGCGCCCTACCCGACCTGTTCCGCGTGCGGGTCTGCCCCGGCTGGAAGAACAAGGCTTTCGGCATGTACACCGACTGGGAGTGCAAGGACGCGCATCATTCAACATTGCGGCGAGCTGCCACCCCCTTTGGCAAGCACGATAGTGGTCGGTTCGTGCGCGCGGAGCTGCCACCGGGCCCGATGCGGGTCGAGATCTCTGCCGCTGGACTTATTACCGAGATCCTGGATGTCGATCTGCCCGAACACGACATCGCCTCGGTCGAGGTAACGCTCAGCCCGGGCGCCACGGTCCAGGGCACGGTGGTCGATGCTGATGGAAAAAGAGTCGCGGGTGCAGTGATCTACGTGAGCAGCGCCGACGACGCCGATATCCCAGACGACTTCGCGACCAATGTCATCCGTGGTATCCGCGGCCGGGCGATCGCTGTCAGCGATGGCGAGGGCCGCTTCTCGAGCTCCGGAATACGCCCGGGCAAACGCAAGCTGATCGCCCTGGTACCCGGGCTCGAGCCCGGCCGGTCAGCCACACTAGAGTTGCAGGCTGGGCAGATGTCGGCGGGACATGTCTTGCGGGTGCTGGCAGGCGGGCGGATTGTCGGCCGTCTGCTGCGGGTCGGCAAACCCGCCGCCGGTCAGGTCGCCAAGCTGTATGCGGGCAACGAGCTGATCAGTGTGACCGACACCAACGGTGAGTTCGTGTTTGCTGGCTTGCCCCCCGGAAAATACACGTTGGTATTCCCCGGCGCAGGCTGGCACCCGCCGGAAGAGCCCAGGCTGTCGGTGCTGGTCCGACGCGGCGAGACGAACAAGAAGCAGATCGATCTCGGCACGCTGGGAGGGCTCACTGGCCGACTGTGGCAGAAGCCTGTCGGCCAGTACGGCAACTCCACGGGGTACTCGGTCCGGCTGCTGGTGCCGGGCAGCCGGACATTCAGCGAACTCGTAAGAGAAGGGATCGATCCACACCGTAGCATTGAGTACAGGGTGGGCCAAGTGGGGTTTGCCTACGTGTTCGAGCCAGGACGTTTTCACATCCCGAACCTGGCTCCCGGCCGGTACCTGCTCGAGCTGCACGGCCCAATGCCTCTCGGCAACAACTCGCCACGCGACTGCGCCGCGACCACAGCCGTAGCGGATGCAGACCCGGAGTCTCCCCAGCCGAGCGTAGCAGAGCTCGACAGACGCATCGACGCGGTATGCGGTGCCCACGAGACCCTGATCGCGCGGGAGATTGAAATCCGCCCTAGCGAGACCCTAGAGCTGGACCTATCCAGCTGGCGACCTGACAACCCGGACGAGGACGAGTCCGTACCTTCCGCGACCTGGGAGCAGGAGCGTGCGAACCTGACCGAGATGGCCCAGGACGAATACACGAAGCTCCACCGACGCGAGATGAAGCGGTTCTACGAGATGCGCGATGTCGCGATCAGCAATTGCCTGCGGAAATTCGGTCGATACTGCTCATGCCACCAACTCAGCCGCTCCGGCTTCTGGATCGACCCGGAAGGAAGACCCAGAGATGTTTGGGTCTCTGGGATCGGAGTAGCCGAGACCAACGCCGCCCAGGCATGTCGCGAGAAAGCCCTCTCCAGGTTTCGCTTCCCGCCGCCGCCGCCGGGCAAGACTGTGCAGATCAGTCTCAAGGCACACGCCACGTACACGGGCTTCTGGTGCCGAGGGAGCCGATGGTCGCCTGAGTGCATTAATTTCTTCAAATACGGCCCGGGACAAATCGAAGAGAACCGCAAGGCTGGTCAGCCGCCAACACCAGCCCAGGCGGCCAACCAGACATGGTTCGCTGTGATGGACGGAAGAAAGGGAATCCACGACTGCTTGGAGAAGACAGGTAACAGCCGCCCGGAAGAGACCCACATCGAGTTCCAGGTTCCGTCCTCTGGCGGGCACGCATCCGGCATCAGGCTCGACCCCGAGACTGCGAGAATCAGAAGCGCGCGTGAGTGCATCATTACCAAGGTGATAACCTGGCCTCTACCCGAATACCGGGGCAGGCCCTTTGATGTGCGCGTGCTGTTCCCGAAGCGCACGCACTGGCGACTCGCAGAGGTTCAGTTCCGCGGCATCTCTCCGGACGGCCGTCGAGACGGACTGCTCGCCACTATACGTCACAAGGAAGACGCCTCCGCAGGGGTCGGCGAGGAACTGCAAGCGGGGAGCCGGGAAGTGAGGAGTCTAGGCGAACCCGTTATCACGGGCACAGTGCTGGACCACACAGGTTCTCCGGTTGCCGGAGCATCGGTGCGCCTGGAGAAGAAGATGTGGTTTTCCTCGGATGAATGGTATCGGACCACGACCGGTGGTGATGGTACCTTCCGGTTCGACAAGCCCCTCGCCGGCGTGGCCAGTCTACACGTCTCCCACCCGGATCACGCAGAACCAGCGCCGCTCGTGTTCAAGCTCGAGGAAGGGAAAGGAACAGAGACTCGCTTCGTGATGCTCGAGAAGCCAGGTCTTTCTGTTCAGGGCCAGCTCACCTTCCGCGGCCACCCGCTATCCAACGAGCGCATTATTGCTGACTGCTCCAACCAGGGCCGGTACGCCATCACCGACGCAGACGGTCAGTTCATGCTCCGGAATCTCAAGCACGGTCGCTGCCGCCTCCACGTGTTCACCCGCGGCTGGTCACCACGCGAGTTGGAGCGAACGGACGCCAGCGGAAACGTCCTGCCCGGCGTCCCGCATGGCGTGGGCTCAGTATGGGTCGACGTGAAGGGCGATCAACCGATCCGGGTTGACATCGATGTTGCCTCCCTGGCCAGTGTCTCCGGCCGGGTCGACCGTCGCGGCAGTGACAGCATGCTCAAGGTTCAGCTGGCGCTGCCCGGCGAATACGTGGAGGACGACCGCAAGGTAGACTACCTGACTGTGGCCTGGGTCGATCGAGATGGCGAATTCTCGATACCGTATCGATTCCAGGCCGGAGAGTACGAGCTCCGTCTGGTGCAGGAGATCGAGGGCGACTGCAACTGCATCGAGCACATCGATCTACAGAGGGAGACGGTACACCTCGGTCCTGGAGAGGACATACGCGTAGTTCACCTGACCGTGCCGGCTCCGGAGAAGATGGAATCGCTTCTCGAGAAGTGCCGGTGATGCGATGACCAAGCATCAAGAGACCGCATCAGCGGATACCCACAAAGCCTGGATTGTCCCGCTCCTTGTCTCGCTGGTGCTGTTCGCCGTCGCCGGATACCTGGGCAGTAGGATCAGTTCCGGCGGGCCGGTTGAACGCTACTCGGATATTGCGCTTGTCGCGTGCGTCACCCTGATCGGCATTATCTGCGTTCTCGCAGGGCTCAACTCTCCGCAAAGCGTTATCTATGAGAACGACGGGTTACGAGTAGAAACATTGCTCAGCGAGACTTTCTTCAAGCTCGAAGAAGCCCGCAGCATTCTCTGCCATTATTCACACAAGTCCAGGATGTTAATCATACAGTTCCGCCGGCTCGGTGGATACGCAGTCGTTCGCCATCCAAGCGCTCCGTTTTTTGGGGTGCTAGCCTGGCTGCGGGCGAGGCAGCTGATATCGGAATTCCAGGCTCAGTGCTTGAGTGGCAAAGCAGACACGCGAGAAGCCAATGCCGCTTGCGACAGTACGGGGGTCTCTCAGGCAAGCATGCTATTTTTCCCCATCCCAGACGAGAAGAGACAAACCCTGATGACGAAGCAGGGGATGGACCAGATGCCGTATATCATCTTCGCTCCAATGGTGGTGGCGATACCACTGTTTGGTTTCGCGTTGGTTGAGGCCACAGCTTGGATATCTGTCGTGCTCGGCCTGGCAATAGGAGTGACCATGGTCGGCGGTATTATCGGCGGCCTGCTCCGCCTGTCACTCGCCCGCAGACGCCTCAAAGGCGAGACTGTCGGCGTCTGGTACGATGGCGGGAACCTCTCCTGGTGTGACGGCTTCGAGAAAATCAGCCTTTCGGTCGATGCGATCCGTTCAATTGGAATCAGATACCCTCGCACCGGTACATTGGGCTGGACAACGGTTCGGTGGAAAAGACTCGCTGTTCGCCACCTGTTCATCTCCGAGGAGGAGGCGTGGCAACTTGCTGAAACGCTCGTGACCGATCACCCCGGCTTCGAGGAACATCTGACGTTCTCAGTGAGCGTAAAGCCTTCGGCGAAGAACTAGCAGAGGCGTACCGCACAGCGCACCCGGCGAAGTCTCGGATTGAACATCGGTAGCCTGGCGGTGATTTTCTGGTGGTCTACCAATGGCAGCCATGCTAACCTGCTGCCCTGAAAGGGATTTCGAGGTGCCACTACCGGGCTCAAAATCCCCCGGGCCCTGGGCCTGTGAAGGTTCGAGTCCTTCCAGCGGCACCAGCTGACTTCGCGAGATCACAACAGAAGCCTACCTCCGTCCCCCTCTTTCTCACCCACAGCCGCAGTACGGTACGCAGGTCTTGGCGGGCGGATCGCCGCGGGGCTCGCAGATCCAGAAGGTGACGAAGCACGGATCCACGCAGAGGTTCATCGGCAACCCCTCGCAGTCGGCCTCGGTCTCGCAGGCCAGACTCGGTCCGGGGATACAGGTACCGAAGTTCGCCCCACTGTCCTGCGGGACGACGCAGACCAGGTCGTCGCCCGGGCAGGGCTCGCCGTTGCAGAACTGGCCGCAGCCGGGCACGAGCTGGCCCTGCGCGTCGAAGCACCAGTCAGGCCAGTAACACTCGCACACCGGGCAGCCCCGCTCGTCGGCGACGAAGCCGAAGGTGCACTCCATGTCGCAGATCTCGCCCGAGCAGTAGTGGCACGTGCCGTCGTCGCCGCAGGCGAAGTACCCACCGTCCTCGCAGGTGAGCAGGCGCGAGCAGTCGGCGCGCTTGCGGCAGTCCGGCTCGCCAGGGGGCACGCAGCGGCCCGGTGCATCGTCGATCAGGCAGTGACCGTACTCGGGGTACTCGCAGGTCCAGCCGTTCGGGCACTGGTCCGGCTGGGGCGGGCCCTCGCCGCCGCAGAGGATGTTGCAGGCAGCCTGGCACTCGCCCGCGGCGCAGACCAGCGTTCCATAGCTCGCCGGATAGGGGATGCTCGGGAAGCCGGCAAATCGAGACATGCAATCCTGGTCCGTGGCGCACATCGGCGCGCCATCGGGCAGGCACAGGCCGGGCCTACCCTCGTACTGCCACGGATCAAAGAACACCGCGCAGTGGGGCCCGTCTCCGAGCAGGCGGCAGGACTCGCCGTCTGCACAGCCGACCACGCCGTCGATGCAGATCTCGATGTCCGTGTCGGTGTCGGTGTCGGAATCCGTGTCGCTATCGGAGTCCGTGTCAGTGTCAGTGTCCATGTCGCTATCGGAGTCCGTATCAGCGTCAGTATCCGTGTCGCTATCAGAGTCCGTGTCAGTGTCGGAGTCCGTGTCAGCATCAGTGTCGGAGTCCGTGTCAGCATCGGAGTCCGTGTCAGCATCGGCGTCCGTGTCAGCATCGGAGTCCGTGTCAGCGTCGGAGTCCGTGTCAGCGTCGGCGTCCGTGTCAGCGTCGGAGTCCGTGTCAGCGTCAGTGTCGGTATCCGCATCGCCGTTGCTGCGCTTGTCCGCACCCTTGCAGCCCACCAGCGCTGCGAGCAGCAGCAGGGCCGCAAGCGACAGCCAGGTCCGTCTCATCGATCACCTCCGGCCGTCCCAGCGCAGCACAGCACGGCCCGAGATGGCAAGCCCGGCCGCTGCGCTGCATGGTTCTCTCGTGGACGGACAGGCCCATTTCGTCCTCCCTGTTGATCCGGCTCACCCGCATCGGGTACACCTCGGGTAACAAAGGGGTGACTCATGGACCAGGAAGGCGATCGCAACAATTCGTATTCCTTCGACGAGTTCATCGCGCAGCGGGACGGCTTCAACTACTACCGCGACGACCCGTTCCTCCAGGCGCTGGTGAAGAAGTACGTCGGCAACGAGTTCGACAGGCTCCACGCCGAGCTCGGCGAGCTGTCGGACCGCGTCTCCACCCAGCACCGCGAGTGGGCCGACGAGGCCAACCTGCTGGAGAACCGCGCGCAGATCACCCGGCTCAAGCACTTCGACGCCTTCAATCACCGCATCGACGAGATCGAGCGCTGCGCCGCCACCGAGCAGCTCGAGCGCGAGGTGTTCGAGCTCGGCCTGTTCGATCCGAGCCGCAACACAGCCTGGAGCCGCTTCTGCAAGCTGTTCGTGCTGTACCAGAACGGCGAGGCCGGGGTGATGTGCCCGATAGCCTGCACCCACGGTATGGTCAACCTGATGCAGAAGTACGAGCAGGGAGATCCGTCCCTGCAGCCAGAGGCCCAGGCCCTGCTCCGCTGGGTCCGTGACGGCGGCGGCCCGTCCGGCGAGGCCGGGTACGGCCGCGGCGCGCAGTTCCTCACCGAGATCCAGGGCGGCAGCGACGTGAACTCCAACCTGGTCGAGGCCGTGTTCGAAAAGCAGGAAGGGACCGACGGCGTATCGGGATGCTGGCGACTCCATGGAAAGAAGTTCTTCTGCTCGGCCACGCAGAGCGACGTGGCGCTGGTCACGGCCAAGCCCAGGGGCACGGACTCGGCAACCCGCGTGGCCCTGTTCGCGGTGCCCTCGTGGCTGCCGGGCCAGCGCGAGTCAGGAGAGCGCAACGGCGTGACCATCGACCGGCTGAAGCAGAAGCTCGGCACCGCCGAGCTGCCCACGGCCGAGCTGACCTATGACGGCGCCGTGGCGTACCCGGTCGGGCCGCTCGATCGCGGGCTGGCCAACGTGGCCGGTCTGGTGCTGACGCTCTCGCGGCTGCACATCGCCCTGGGCTCGGCCGCGGCCGACCTGCGCGTGGCCCGCGAGGCTGCCTGGTACGCCCGCTTCCGCACGGCATTCGGCATGCCGATCGCCGAGTTCCCGATGCTCAAGAGCCAGCTCGCCCGGCTCGAGGAAAGCGCCCGGCGAACCGCGGCGGGCACGTTCAAGATGTACGCCGAGTTCATCGCACAGGGCGAGCAGCTCCACGCCGGACTCAAGGAGCTGAACCAGATCGAGGATCTCGAGCAGCGCCGCCGCCGGTTCCGCCTGCGCGAGCTGATCCTGCTGCAGAAGATCGTGGCTGCATACGAGGCGCCCGAGATCGTTCGCCTGGCCATCTCGGTCTTCGGCGGTCATGGCATCATGGAGGACTTCCACGCCATGCCGCGCCTGCTGCGCGACAGCTTCATCATGGAGCTGTGGGAGGGCCCACGCAACGTGCTGCTGACTCAGGTGCACCGCGACTTCCGGCGCGTGAGCGAGTGGTACCCGCCCGCCGAGTTCTGCGCCGAGCTGCTGGCCGGCGCCGCGCCCGAGATCGTGAACCCGCTGGCCGATCGCCTCGGCCGCGTGATCGGCCACGAGAGCCTGCTCGTCAGCGACGAGCAGACCACTGCCGTGTGCGAGGAGTGGGAGCGGCTGTCCAGCGAGCTGGTCCACGCGTACCAGCGCCAGGCGCTGGCCGAGGTCGAGGCAGGCTAGCGCGGCTCCCTTCCCCGGATTCCGAGCCGCAGGAACAGACCGAGCAGGAGCAGGAGCACAAGCCCTGGCGAGCCGCCGGCCCGTGAGGGCCAGGCGCCGCAACCGCAGTCATCGGCAACGGCATCTCCGTCCGCGTCCGTGTCGCTGTCAATATCCGTGTCAGCATCAGTGTCCGTGTCGCTGTCAGTATCCATGTCAGCATCAGTGTCCGTATCGCTGTCAGCATCCGTGTCAGAGTCAGCATCCGTGTCGCTGTCAGCATCCATGTCAGCATCAGTGTCCGTGTCGCTGTCAGCATCCGTGTCAGAGTCAGCATCCGTGTCGCTGTCAGCATCCGTATCAGCATCAGTGTCCGTGTCGCTGTCAGCATCCGTGTCTGAGTCAAGATCCGTGTCGGAGTCAGCGTCCGTATCGCTGTCAGCGTCCGTGTCGGAGTCAACGTCCGTGTCGCTGTCACCGCTCTGCGCATTCCACTCGTCAGTGTCGAACAGACCGGTGCACCCCGGATCTTCCGGGAAGTCGGTCAATCCATCGGCGTCATTGTCCTGCCCGTCCGTGCACGCGCTCGTGGCGCTGACCCGAAAGCGGATGGTCTGGGAGTCCTGGCCCTCGGCCGTGGAGGCCAGCACCATCAGCTCGTGGTCGAGCGCCGGGTCGAGCGCGGTTCCATCGAAGCTCCCCTGCCACAGCGGGCCGTCCACCTGCTCCAGGTCGAAGGGCGCGCCGCCGTCGACCTGCGCGGTCACCGCGTGCAGGACCTGGTGCGAGAACACCAGCGCGCGCACCGGATTGTCCGGAGCTTGCGCGCTCGCCGCGTACGCGAAGGGATTCTCGATGCCCAGCCCCCAGTCGACCGGCGCCGTGATCAACACCACGGGCCAGGTAATCGTGGCATCGGTCTCGAGGATCCCGTCGTCCGCGTACTGCACGATGCGGGCGCTCAGCGCGTCGTTGTCGATGGCGAAGATGACGAACTCGGCGGACATGTACTCGGCCAGAATCGGCTTGCCCAGCGTGCCCGTGACCCATACCAGCACGTCGTCGTACCATTCCCGGCTGCCCTCGTGCATCTGGTGCTTGTGGCCGTACAGGTACGCCAGCACGTCGTGAGCGGCGAGCAACTCCAGCAGGCTGCCGTCCGGGTCCACGCCCTCGCTGCCGTGCGGCGGGTGGTGGCCGCAGGCCAAGCGCAGGCGCACGTCCGGGGCCGCGTTTAGCGCGTCCTCGGCCCAGAGCAGCTCCTCCTGGGTCAGCTCGGCCGGGGCCGTGTTCAGGCCGAGGAACTGGTACGAGCCAAAAGGGAAGTCGAAGATCCACGAGTAGTGCCTCTCACCCGTGGCCCAGCCCTGGAAGGAGTACGCGAGGTAGTTGTCCAGGTCCGCGTCGAGCATGTCGTCGTGGTTGCCCGGGACCTCGAAGACGGTGGTCTCGTCGTGGCCGGCCTGCTCCATGGTCTCGCGGTAGCTCTGCCAGAAGGATTCGATGCCGCCGGTCTCGACCACGTCGCCGGTGTGCAGCACAAAGGCCGGGTCGATCGTGGTGTACCCCTCGGTGGCGAACAGACGCAGGTTGGGAATCGGCGCGATGGGCCAGCCGATGTGGGTGTCCGAGATCTGCACGAACCAGAACAGCCGGTCGCTGTCGCTGGAGTACGCGGCAGCACCTGGACCGCCGTCAGCGTGCACGAGCCCTGGGTGCGCGACCAGCCCTGCTGCGAGGAAGGCGACCGCGAGTGCGGGTGCGAGCGCGCGGTGTGGAATCATGGTCCCCCCTGTTTCGGAGCTTGACTCGTTGACCAGATTGTTCATATAGTCAGATCCATGGACGCTGTCAAGTGGGAAGGAATCGTGGATCAGGCGGGCAAGGCCTTTGCTCGCTTCGGCTTTCGCAAGACCTCGATCGAGGATGTGGCCCGCGCCGCGGGCGTGGCCAAGGGCACGGTGTACCTCGGCTGCCAGTCCAAGCGGGACCTGTTCTACCAGGCCATCCTGCGCGATCTGCAGCAGTGGAAGGCCGAGCTCTCCGAACGGATCGACCCGCGCAAGCCCGCGGACGAGACGCTTGTCGAGATCGTGACCGGCGCCTTCGAGATCATGGACCAGCACCCGCTGGCCCGGGACCTGATCAAGGGCGACCTGTACGTGGATCTTCCCGACTGGACAGAGCATCTCGACGAGCTGCGAACACACGGTGTGGGCATCATCGTCGAGATCCTGCGCATCGGCGTGCGCCAGGGGCGGTTCCGCGAATCGCTCGATATCGAGGAGGTGGCCGGCATCTTCCTCGACCTCGTGACCACCACGATCCTGTACCTCACGCGAGACCCGGCCGGCGAGGAGCGCATCCCGCGGCGCCTCCAGGCTGCCTTCGACGTGCTGCTCAACGGGATCCTTGGCACCGAGCAGAAGACCTAGGGACACTGGATGCAGGGAGGGCATGGCCATGGCTCTGCCAGGAATTGACCAGAAAACCAATATAGTCAATCAGTCGCGGCCCCGGCAGGCCCAGGAGCACAGCGCCGCACCTCGGGAGCAGAGCTTGCACGGGCTGCGCAGACCCGGAGTGCCCCTGCTGCAGATGTGGGTCAGTGGAAGCCAGACCGAGATGGGCGCGCAGCACGGGCGCCTGGTCAGGGAGGCCGGCGGGTACGAGGAGATCCTCGAGTACTATCCGCGGATGATCGAGATCCTGCTGGCCGGCGACCGCGGCCCGGCGCTGCGCATTGCGGCGCGGCTCGCAATCGGCTGTTCCCTGCGTCTGCTCGAGCGCCAGCGGCCGCCAGCGTACCGCGAGCGGGCGCGCGCCTTTGTCGCGGCGCTGGGCTACCCCGAAAGCCACGCGCGCTTCCTCTGCATGATGGACGTGTTCCAGAACCTGGTGGGCCTGGCCGGCCGCCTGGGCGTCGGGGCATCGCGCCGCATCTCGGCGCGTGCGGCCCGGCCGGCCTGCTCCACGCTGATGGCCTGGGGCCGGGCCTCGGCCGGCGGACAGCTCCGCCACGCGCGCAACTTCGACCTGTTCGGCGCCGGGCTGTGGGACCGGCACCCGGCAGTGGTCTTCTGCACGCCGCGGCAGGGCCTGCGCTACGGGTTCGTGACCGCCCGCGGCGTGGACCTGCCGGGAGTGACCGTGTTCAACGAGGCCGGGCTGAGCGTGACCACGCAGACCTGCTTCCATCGTCAGGTGCGCTTCGACGGCATCGGCGTGGTGGACCTGGGCCACGAGATCATCCGGCGGGCCGAGTCGCTCGACGACGCGGTCCGCATCATCCGCGAGCGGCCCGTGGCCTCTCCCTGGGCCCTGTCGATCTCCTCGGCCCGGGAGCGCCGCGGCCTGGTGGCCGAGATCACGGCGCAGCAGGTCGAGGTGGTCCGGCCCGCAGCGGGCCGGGACTTCCTGGCCCAGACCAACCGCTTCCGCAGCCCGGCCATGCTGAAGCACCAGATCGCGCCGGCGCCCGGCTTCGTGGCCCACGCTGACGGCCGCCTGGAAGCGCTCGACGAGGCGGCCGCGGCCAGCCAGGCGCGGGGCGGCCTCGGCCGGGACGAGCTGATGGCCCTGCTCGGCTCGCACCACGAGCCCGAGATCGGCGAGGAGCGGGCCGCCGGCGGGGTGCTGGGCCAGAGCGGCTCGGTCCAGAGCGTGGTGATCGAGCCCGAGCAGAGCTGCATCCACGTGTCGGTCGGGCCCACGCCCACGGGCAAAGGCCCGTACGTGGGCCTGCCCTGGACCTGGGACGAGCCCGTGGGCTGCCGCGAGGTCGCCTGCGATGTGGCTTCGATCTCCGGAGCGCCCGATGAGGCGGGCCGCTCGCGCTTCAGCGACGGCCCGGCGCGCGAGGGCTTCGAGGCGTACCTGGACGCGGTCCGGCACCACGATCGCGCTGCGTCGTCGAAGCAGGTGGCCCGGGAGCTGGAGCGCGCAGTGTCGCTCGACCCGGACGAGCCCACGTACCGTTTCCTGGCCGGAGCGTACGCGCTCCGCCACGGCGAGTTGGACCGGGCGACGGCCCACCTCGGCAGCGGCCTGGAGCGGGAGCACTCGCCGTACCGGCGGGGCCAGCTCCTGCTCTGGGCCTCACGCGCGGCCGCGGCTCGCAGTGACAGGCAGACCGCGCGAGCCCATCGCGAGGAGCTGCTGCGACTCGAGCACCCGCTGCTCGCCGACTACCAGACCGCGGCCCGCCGTGATGCCTGGCGGCTGATCCCGCGTACGCGGTACAGCGGGCTGCAGGTCGATCCCATGCTCGTGGACGTGATCGGATAGTCTTTCGGGGACGGACATAGGAAATTAGGTTCTGGGAGACACGGGGACGGAGGTCGGTCCGGACAGAACCTAATTTCCTATGTCCGTCCCCCAGTACGCTACTCGGGGAAGCAGTACCCGCAGGCTGGCGTGCCGCAGCCCTCGGGCGGGCGGCAGATGAAGCCATCTCGACAATCATTGGGCAGACAGGTCGCGGTGCAGAATTTTCCGCTGCCGAGCGGGTCGCCGCGGCATAGCAAGGACAGGCAATCGTCGTCGGTCTCGCAGCTCTCGCCCAGGCCCTTCAAGTAATCGGGAATGCCCGCGGACCAGCACACGTTCACGGTCTCCTCCACGCCGCCCCAGGGCTGCACCGGGAAGGCCTGGCACGACCAGCCCTCGCGGCAGTGCGCGTCAAAGGAGCACGGCATCATGCACGTGCCCATGGCCGCAGAGAAGTACACCGGGATGCAGATGGCCCAGTCCGGGCAGTCGGGCCCGGTGGGCTGGTTGCAGGCTCGGGTGCACAGCCCGCCCGGCGGGTAACTGGATTGCTCGCGGAGGCAGCCCATGTCCGTGCAGTCCTCGTACTCGACGCAGGGACTGCCCACGTCGCCCGAGGGCACGCAGCAGATCTGGATCGAGCCGGTGGCGCACATGTTGCCGTACTCGGAGAAGGGCCGGTGCGACCCGTCCGGGCAGGGATCGTCGTGGTCGTTCACGTGCATGCAGTCCCCGCCGCGCACCGCGCAGTCGATGTGCGGGTGGTACGGGGCGCAGATCTGCCCGTCGATCACCCACTGGCAGGTCCAGCCCTCGATGCCCGCGCACTCGGCGCCATTCTCGCAGGATTTGGTGCAGTGGCTCACGCCGAGGTTGGGCAGCCTGAGGCACTGGCCGGACTGGCAGTCGAGGTCCTCTTCGCAGGAATCGCCGTACTGCAGCCCGGTGTCGGTATCCGTATCCGTGTCAGTGTCAGTGTCAGTGTCGATGTCGGTGTCCGTGTCCGTGTCGGAGTCCGAGTCGGTGTCAGCGTCGGTGTCGACGTCCGTGTCGGCGTCAGTATCCGTGTCCGCGTCGGTGTCAGCGTCCGTGTCCGTGTCTGTATCCGCATCGCCGCTCTGCTTGTTTGCTCCCTTGCAGCCTGCGAGCACTGCCAAGAGCAGCGCCAGCACGATCAGCCCGCGAGTCCGCATCATCGATCCACCTCCCTCACTCCATGCAGTGCCAGCGCACGAAGCGCATCGTGTCCACGGTGCCGCCGCGCTCCACGTATCCGGAGAGGATCGTGTTGGCCAGCCGCACCTGGAACAGCCCGCTGGTCTGCGCCGGGGCAGTGAGCACCTCCGCTGTGGTCGCGATCCGAGAGCCGATCTCGTCGAGCTGAGTCGACATCAGCCGCACCGGCGCTGTATCGTCCCAGCTGTCGCGCTCGAACCACTGTACCAGGATCACGCCGCCGAGGTATGCCACGCGCGGCTCGAGCAGGACCGGCCAGTGGTAGTCCACGTACACGGGCTCGCTGAAGCTCTGGCCCTGCGCGTCGAAGCTCTGCAGATAGAGGTAGGCCCGGTTCTGGGTCCCGGAGGCGTGCGTCTCGCGCCACAGCGCGGACACTCCCGACCCGGTCGAGGCCAGACCCACGGTCGTACCCGTCTTGGAGAGCTGGATCAGGGGCGCACCCGAACGCGGGAAGTCGGTCAAGTACACGCCCGGTAGATCGTGCAGCGCGCTCTGCCAGGCCAGCGCATGGTCGCCGCTGGTACCGAGGCGGGCCGCACTCAGGTCGCCGGACTGGGGCAGCAGCCACTCCATCCGCTCCGGCTCGCCCGCTGGCACGCCCGAGGGATCGAGCATGGCGTGGTACAGGCCGTCGTCCACCATGTAGTCGTGCACGGGCCAAAACAGGTCGAAGCCGTCGTCTCTGTCGAAGAGCCAGGGATGGCCGCCCACCTCGACCACATCGCTCACCACGGCCTCGGCCAGCACGCTGGCGCCCTCTGTATCGTAGCGTCGGAAGCGCAGTTCCCGCGAGCTCTGCTCGCGCATCCACACCACACCGAGCCCGCCACCACCGCTCGCCACCGCGACCTGGGAAGCGCGAGGCTGCGGCCCGTCCACCACGGCGATGCCACCCGGGCCGAGGCGGCCGTCCGCATCGACCACGGCCAGCCGCACCGTACCGTGGCGGAAGTACGGCTCGCCCTCGGGCTCGGTCCACACCAGGGCAACCCGCTCTCCGTGCCGCGCTGCGCGGGGCACCGAGATCCAGTCGCCGCTCTGCAAGGTTTCCGGCAGGAGCTCGGGCTCGAGCACGGCGCAGGCCACGCCCTCGGGATCGGCGAAGCGCTCCACGCACTGACCGTTGCGGCAGGCTGCCACGATGCGCGGGCTCATCTCGCACTCGTTGAACATGCAGTCGGTGCAGCCGCCGAGCGCGCAGGAGGTGATCTCGGTGCGCGAATCGCTCGCCGGTACGGCCTGGCAGTAGCAGGAGTTGTAGATCATCTTGCAGTCAGAGCTGGAGGCGCAGCCCTGCGACTGCTCCTGGCAGCCCAGCAGGGAATCGCAGAACTCGTCGTCGCCCGGGCAGGCCAGGCTGCGACAGAGATCGGGCACGCAGCGGCCCAGGCCCAGGTCGCAGTACTCCCAGGTGGTATCGCACTGCAGGGAGCTGGTGCAGGTGTTGGTCCCGATCTCGCCGTCGTACTGCTCGTACGTGAAGTACCCGGCCGGCTGCTCCTGGTCTGGTGGGGGCGCGGGCGCGGGGTAGGGCCAGCCGTACAGCACGCTCACCGGGTACGTGCCGGCCGGCATGGGTGGGGTGAGCGTCGAGAGCGAGCAGGGAGCCCCGTCCATGGCCCATAGCCACGGGCCTTCGCCGATGCGCACCAGCCAGGCCATCGCGCCGATGTAGAACTCGGAGCCCGTCACCTGCAGCACGGTGCCGCCCGTGGTCGGCCCGCGGTCCGGCGTCACTCGCAGCGGCAGCAGGCACTCCGGGGGCAGGACCACGCAGGCTCCGGCGCGGCAGACCTCGCCGGGTGGGCAGTCGTCGTCGGTCTCGCAGGGCGGACAGTAGCACACGCCGGTGTCGAGGCAGATCCCGTCCGGGCAGGGGCAGTCCGAGTTTGCGCCGCAGGTCAGCTGGTCCTGCTGATCCGCGGCGTCGGCGTCGGCGCTGGCGCCCGGATCCGCGTCCTGGCCCGGATCCGCGTCAGCGGTGGTCTCCGCCTCGAGCACGGGCCGGGCCTTGTGGCTGTCCATGCCCTTGCAGCCGGACAGCACGAGCAGCGCGACCAGGCACAGGCCAGCGCTGACAGCGCATGCTCGTCTGGAGATGCCGGCTCGCTCGATTGTGGTTCGCACCTTGCCCCCGGAAGCCGTCCAGCATTGCGCCCGGGTCGCACCGGGCGGCCGAGGCGATACTACCGGCCCTGGCCGGTAACGGCAACACGGACGCAGCGAAGACGGCGTGCCAGCTGCCTTGCCCGGGCACCCGGGCTGATGTAGAGAGGAGGAGCAGCAGCGACGGAGGTTAGCATGCGCAGTCTGGTCATGCGCTGGTTCGGGCCGGTCGTGCTCGCCTGGATCGCGCTCGCGGGCTGCGGCGAGTCCGACGACAGCGGTGATGCAGACACGGACGTGGATACGGACTCGGACTCCGACACGAACACGGACGCTGACGCTGACGCTGACTCGGACTCCGACTCGGACTCTGACGCTGATACCGATTCGGACTCCGATACCGACTCAGACACTGACACGGACACGGACACGGACACCGACTCGGACGCGGACACCGACTCGGACGCGGACACCGACTCGGACGCGGACACCGACTCGGACGCGGACTCCGACTCGGACGCGGACTCCGACTCGGACGCGGACTCCGACTCGGACGCGGACACGGCCCCGAAGCTCGGCGACGAGATCTCGATCGCCGAGGGCAAGAACCCGGACGTGGGCTCGGACTCGCAGGGCCATCCGCTGGTCGTGTTCGAGCAGGGCGGCATCTGGTTCACGCGCGGCCAGGGCGTGAGCGGCCAGTTCCAGGCCCCGGTCCGGCTGTCCACCTCGGGTAACGAGCCGCGGATCTTCGTCGACGAGAACGACGACGCCCACGTGGTGTGGACCCTGGGCGTGGGTGGCGGAGGCCGTGCGGGCCTGTACACCAACAACATCGGCGGCACCTGGAAATCCCCGGTCCGCGGCCTCGAGCTGGGCGACCACGGGGCCGAGCGGGTGATGTGCGGTCGGGTGATCAAGGTACCGGGCCAGGACGAGGCCATCGCCTCCTGGACCGCGGCCAAGGACCAGACCATCCTGGTCAAGCTCCGCGACATTGCCACGGCTCCGACCGTTTCCAAGAGCGTATCCATCCAGGACTGGCCGCCAGGCCTGGTGCTCGACCCGGCCCTGGACGGCTTCCGCGTCGTGGCTCGCGTACGCCCGGGCTCGCGTTACACCGAGTACGACTTCGACCTCAACCGCGGCTCCACGACCACGCTGGTACAGGCCACCTCGACCGGCGAGTGCGGAGACGGATTCCGTGAGCCCGACGGCACGATCCACTACACCGGCTCGGCCCTGGGCACGAGGACCGAGCCCGGACCGGCCCGGGTCTGGTATCACAGCGATGCCCGCCGCGCGGCGAGCCTGCCCGAGCTGCGCGGCCTGATGGTGGCGGCCGAGGGCACCACAGCCTGGTACTGGGCCGACGTGTGCGCGGACGTCCACGGCCAGGGCTTTGTCGCGCACAGCTCGATGGAGCAGGACACTGCGTACGTCTCGTACGTGGCCGGCGAGACGCTGGAGGCGCTGCCCATCGCCCAGGGATATCGGGAGATGCGGGTCTGCCCGTACTGCGCGCCCACGGCCGTGGGCGGGATCCACGTGGTGTACCACTCGGGAGACCGGGTGATGTATCGCATCGTGGGCGCGCCCTGAGCGCCGGAGCGCCGAGCTGATGAGCCGGAGACGATCGAGCCGCTGCGCAATGGCGCTGGTCGCCTGTTTGCTGGTTGCCTGCGGTTCATCGGAGAACGGCTCGCAGCCCGAGCCGCCGGACCACTTCTTCGAGCGGCCCCTGCCGCCGGTGGGCGAGATCACGGCCGTGACCGTGGGCGGCGAACCCTTCCATCGCCGGGTGCTGGCCACCTCGCTGCAGGGCCTGGTCAACCGCAAGCAGGTCCGGCTGTACCTGGTCAACGGTGAGTACGGCCCGTCCGAGCAGGCCCAGGGCGAGGCCAGGAGCAATCTGTACTGGCTCGAGCTATACGCGGCCGCGCACGGCGTCACCGTGTCCGGCAGCCTCGATCTCGGCGGCGCGATCCAGGCTTTTGCCGGCGCGGCCGAGGGGTACCTGCTGGTCGACGACGTGAACGAGCCCTGGACCGTGAACGCGGCGACCAGCCTGGCCGGCCTGCGCGACCTGCTGATCGCGACCGAGGCGGACGCGCCCGCCCTCGAGGCCTATGGCCTGACCTTGATCGACGACCTGCGCGGGCGATGGCCCACATCCGCGGCGTGCATCCGCGAGACCTTCGACACGCTGTACCCCGAGCTCGGCGGGCTGGCCCTCGGCATCCTCAACACCGACGACTGGCGGCTGCGCGACTTCCTGATCCAGAACCGGCTGTTCACCGCGTACGGCCGCCCCCACGGAGACGCGGACTCCTGGGAGGCGATCCAGGAGATCCTTGCGGCCACGCCCGGGAACCAGCCCGTGTTCGGGTACCTCTCGTCCACGAGCATGGAGGAGTACGGCGCGGTCACGGCCCTGTCCACGGCCGGCAAGTACCTCGTCCCGTCAGACACCACGCCCAACCTGTCGGTCCACTCCGCGATCCGCGCCACCCTACCCCAGCCCGACCCGGTCGGGCCGGCCGACTGCGGAGCAGGCACGCTGCGCGTGGCCGTGGCGATCAGCGACGGAGACAATCTAGGGCTGCCCGTCAACCGGTACATCGCGGAGGAGTACTGGCTGCACGCGGAGCGGGGCACGGTGCCGATGGGCTGGAGCGTGGCCCCGGCCCTGGTCCACCTCGCGCCCGCGATCGCGGGACACTACATGGAGCAGCGGGGGAGCACGGACGAGCTGGTGAGCATGCTGGGCATCGGGTACGCCCACCCGACCTCGCTGCCAGATCACGGCCCCTTCCTGGCCGCGAGCTTCGAGGCCAGCGAGCTCCACGGCATGATCAGCCTGTGGCTGCTCGACCCGGCCCTGCAGTGGGCCGACCTGGACCAGCCGATCTGGGACGACCTGTCCAGCGGAGCATCGGAGCACGGCCTGTCTGGCCTGCTGCTGGGGTACGGCTCGGTGGCGGGCGGCAGCGAAGCGGCCCCGCCCGATCCCTGGAGGACCCAGGCCGGCACGCCCGTGCTGCTCGCGGCCAACGAGTACGAGGACACGCCCGAGCTGATCGAGCAGCGCATCCGCGACGCGCTCGTAGCCTGGCGCGGCGGGGGCACGGCCGATGTGCTGTTCCTGCGCGCCGCGGCGTGGAACAACGACTTCGCAGGCCTGGTGCAGGCGCTCGACAACCTCGCCGGAGAGTCCCAGCTGACCCTGCTCACCCCGTCCCAGCTGCTGGGCTGCCTCTAGCCGCATCGCGCAACCGCTCGACACAAAACGGGAAACAACGGGGACGGCGGTCAGTCCGGGGGACCTCCGTCCCCCTGCTCCAGCCCCCGGCGCGCCGCCCACAGCGTGAGCAGCAGGAACAGCACGATCGCCGCGATCGAACCAATGAAGGCCGGGCTGGTAGGCCGCAGCATCGCGTCGCCCGCGAGCGGGTAGAGTATCGCGCCGGGCACAACGCCGAGGAAGCTGCCCACGAGGTACGGCGGCCAGCGCACGCCGGCCAGACCCGCGGCATAGCTGCCCAGGGTGTAGTGGAACAGCGGGCATACCCGCACCAGCGCCATCGTGCCGGTGCCGCGGCGCACGGCCAGCAGGTGCACCAGCCGCTCTGCCCGGGGCCGCGCCCCGAGCCAGCGCTCGACCAGCGCCCGCCCGGCGCTGCGCGCGAAGAGATAGCAGATCACCCCGCCGATCATGTCGGCCACCACGCTCAGCGCACCGCCGACCACCGGACCGAAGAGCAGGCCGCCGGCCATCAAGCGCCACATCCGCGGCACCCACAGCACGCACAGCAGCACATTGCCCAGCAGGTAGCTGGCCCAGGCCAGCATGCCGGTCTGCTCGACCCACTCCTGCAGGGTCTCGACGCGAAGCCAGCCCGCCTCGATGCCGACCAGGCAGACCGCGATGCAGAGGACGACGAAGACCGCCAGCGCCAGCGGCGGCCAGGCACGGACCGGCGCCCCCGCTCGATCGGTCGCCGACGCAGGCGAATCCACCATCGCTATCCGGACCAGTTGACGACCGGCCAGCGCCGCCACCAGGCCGCGAGGCGCAACCGTGGGTCCGGATCGACCGCAACCGGCCGCCCCACCCGCTCCAGCATCGGCAGGTCGGTGATGCTGTCGCTGTAGAAGAAGCTGCGATCCAGATCGATGTCGTGCTCGGCCGCGAACCGCTCGGCCAGAGCCACCTTGCCTGCGCCATAGCACATCGGCTGACAGACCTCGCCGGTGAAGCGCCCGTCGCGCACCTCGTAGCGCATCGAGATCGGGAACTCGAGCCCGAAATGCTCGCAGGCCACGCCAGCCTCGTACGGCGATGACGAGGTGAGCAGCACCAGCCGGTGCCCCTGCTCCCGGTGCCCGGCAATCACCGGCCAGGCCCCGGGTGCCGCGTGCTGCTTGACCTCGCGCTCGTACCACGCCGCGGTCCGGTCGCGGATCGTCTCCTCGGCCAACCCCTCGACCGTGGACAGCGCCCTACGCATGGCCATTCTCATGTCGATCATGCCGATGCGGTACGCGGCGAAGAACACCACCGCCGTGGCGATGTGCTGCCGGTGCAGCCGGCCCTCGCGGCGCTCCGAGATCATCCACAGCTTGCCGCTGTTCACGGTCAGCAGCGTGCCGTCGAGGTCGAAGAAGGCGCCGATGTTCGAACCGTCAGCCGGCATTCGAGCTACTCCTGCGGAACGATGAAGCCATAATAGCGGCCGAGCCAGTAGCTGGCCAGCGCCTCGGCGCCGTCCATCTCGATCATCCCGCCCATGCCGCCGTCTACGCGGAACTGGTCCGTGTTCCAGCGATCGCAGCGTCGCTCGTCGTAGGGGATGATCCGTCCGTCGCTGCGCATCCGGCCATCATAGCTGTAGTACTCGGGCGAGGGCATCAGGTCCAGACGATGCGAGTTGTGCTGGTTCCAGCGGATCATGTCCACCGGCGCCAGCCGCAGCCAGCGCATCGTGTTGTTCAGGTCCGGGTCGGTCCCGCCAAAGGCGGCGTCCACCAGATCCCACCACGCCGCCTGCTGCAGCACCAGGTGCTCGTGGGTATGATCCCAGCCGGCGAGCAGGCGCGACCGCAGATGCGGATCGTCCTCGTAGCGCATCAGCAGCCACCAGCCCTCCATGCCCAGCTCGTCGCCGTCGCCCGAACCCCGGCGTCCGGCGTAGTCGGCCTCGCGGATGCAGTTCTCGTCGTAGTGATGCTCCTCGATCAGATACTGCTTGGCCTCGCGGAACTTCTCGTCGCCGGTCATGTAGTACGCCAGCGTCAGCTCGCCGAGGATGCCCAGGCTGCGCGTGCCGCCGTCGCCGTACTGGCCCTCGATGCTGTCGTTGACGTACGCCGGGCCGTACTGGCCGTACGTGGTCACCTCGCCGTCGATGTCGAGCAGCTGGAACCCGTTGTCCACGATACCGCCGACGATCCCGGTGATGTGCTCGCGGATGCGATCCCGCTGCTCCTCGTCGGCGCACAGATCGTAGAGCGGGCCCATCATGAAGGCGTGCGCCACCACCTCGTCGTTGGAGGTGTCGCCCTTGACCCACCACTCACCGTCGGGTGAGGTGAACCACTCGCCGTCGTCGGGATCGTCGCAGTCGTCGAGATTGCAGCTCGCCTTGTGGATCACCGAGCGGGCCACGAAGTGATCGGTGCCGGTGAGATCGCGCAGCCGCAGCATCGCCTCCAGCGACTCGTCCACGTGCGCCTTGGCCTCGGGATCGCCGGTGACCTTGTAGCGGAAGCACTCGGCGAGCAGCCAGTAGCTGGTCCACGAGCCGTCGTTGTCCGAGTCCCACGGGATGCTGGTCGACAGGTCGCCCTTGCTCGTCAGGCGCGAGTCGGCCACCGCGCCCCGACGGTCGTGGCGCAGCACGACGCGCTCGACAAAGGCCTCGAACTTCTGCTCCAGCGTGATCCGCCTCGCCGTGACCGTGGCCAGGCCCGCCGCGGTGGCGAAGTGGATCGGCGCGTCGCGCTCGAAGCCGGTGACGATGCCGCGCACGTCCTCCGAGGGCAACCAGCGCTCCTGGTTGTACACCCGCCACTCGGGCCCGATGCCGCGGTCCATGATGCGGTACGCGCCGCCCGCGGTGCCCACGATGAAGCCGCCGTCCGAGGCGCGCACCGCCACTTGCGGCTGGCCCAGCGGCACGCGGTCGGCCGCGAACTCGGGCACCTCGACGAAGCTGGCCGCGATCTGGGGCCCGCTCCCGTCGAGCGCCACGGCCTGCAGGCCGGCGTCACCCACGACCACGAGGTTGATCTCCTGCGGCAGGCCGAGCGTTCCCACCAGCGCGCGCACCGGAGCCGCGGTGAGGCCGGCGTCGGCGTCCAGGGTCCACAGCGAGTCGCCCACGCCGCCCGCGGGTCCGGGCAGCGGGTGCCCCGACACGTAGTCGAGCCCGGCGAGTTGGAGGTACCCGCAGGCCTCGACCGCGGCCGTGGCCACGGGCCCGGCCTGCCACTCCGGGACTGCGCCGGCACGGAGCAGGCCCAGGCCCTGGTCGGTGAGCAGGTAGATCTGCTCGGCGCCGTCGGCCAGGCCCGTGATCGTGGTGCCCGCGGGCGCGGAAAAGGGCGTGAGCGTGCCATCCGGGGCCACGCGGTACACGTGCCCGGCGCTGGCCAAGGCCAGCTCGTCCTGGGACCGCGCCGCCGCGATCAGATCCGGGTGGCCCGCGTCGATCTCGTGGATCCGCGGCGTATTGCCCGCGCCATCGTGCTGGACCCAGCCGCGCGGGGTGACCTGGGTCGGGTCGTCCAAGGCATCGTACGCGCCGGGCGGTCGCACCACATCGACCAGCGCGCCGATCCCGGGCTCGACCTCGTTGGTCGTGTGGTTGTCCTCCTGCAGGAACGGCTCGTCCACGTACGGCTCGGCCAGGGCCGGCGGCCAGTACGGAATCCAGGCCTGGCCCTCCTCGGCGTCGGCGTCGGAATCCGCATCCGCATCCGCGTCCGCATCGGGTTCACTGCCTCTGTCAGCCGAGGAGCAGGCTGCCAGCATCGGAACCAGCGCCAGCACGGCGAGCAACCCTGCCCTTCGCAGCCGCTTCCGCATCCGCTTCACCTCCACCCGCGGGATGATAGAGTCCGACAGCTCTGGAGGCAAGTCTTCAGAATCACCCGGGTACGACCGGGGACGGAGGTCATGCCTCCGCACCTCCGTCCCCCATCTCGCGCAGCAGCTCCTCGGCTGCCTGTCGATTCGAGATTGCGGTCCCATGGGCTTGGATCCACTCGGCATCTTCACGGATCTCGGCCTCCGCCCGGTCGCCCTCGGGCAGGGCCGCCGCCGCGACCATGCGGGCAGCGCGCAGGTCCTCCTCGTAGCTCCGGCCCTCGAACTCGAGGGGAAACTCTCCGGCCGAGGCTCGCCGGATCGCCTCGTCAGCCCGGGCACGGGCCAGCTCCGGGTTATCGGCCCGGTCGTGAGCGCTGGCCTCGGCATACAGATAGAAGGCAGCCGGTTTCACGTCCTGCTTCAGGGCCAGGCGAAAGGCGTCGTTCCAGAACAGGGCCGCGTGCTCGGCCAGGCCGAGCTCCATCACGCCCGTGGCGATCAGCTTGTACCCCTCGTGCCGCTCGTGGATTCCCAGAGACTTGGCAGCCTCCACGATGGCTCGCAGCACGTACCCGTCGCGAAAGGCCCGGGTCGCCTCGGATCCGTGGGCAAAGGCGAGCTTGAGCGCGCGGATCCGGCACGTGAGCCAGCCCGCGAGGACGCCCAGCGCCAGGGCAGGCACGATGTACGCGATCAGCTCCATGGCTCGGCGCCTCCTTGCGGTGATTGACCAGTGATACAAGGCAGTTTGGCACAGTCTGCAGGCCGGCGCAACCCGGCGCGATCGGGGACGCGATCGGGGACGGAGGTCGAGAATCCGCAACCTGGTATCCCTATCCCGGGATGGACCTCCGTCCCCACTTCGGCTAGACTCACCTCGATGAGGCGAGCGGCGAGCGTGCTCCTGGCCCTGGCCCGCCTGCTGGTGTGGCTCTCGACCGGTCTGCTGATCGGGCTGCTCGCCGGTGTTGCCGGTAGCGAGGCCACGGTGCTGGTCTCGGCCACCGCGATCTTCTGCTTCCTGCTGCCGGTGCTCACCCGCTTCGAGCTCGGCCGCCACCACATGGCCTTTGCCACGATCAAGCTCGGCCTGCTGCTCGCGATCTCCGGTCCGGTGGCCGCCTTCCTGGTCTGGAACTGGCTCGGCGCATCGATCGCCCTGGCCGCGATCTTCCTCACCCCATACCTCGCGGCCGCGGTCTGGGGCCGGCGAGGAGCGCTGCGCTACCTGGCGCCGCTGATCGGCGAGGACCGCAGGCGGGTGCTGGCTCGCCTCTTTCCCCGTCGCCACCTGCGCGAGACCGAGATCGATCCCGAGTGGCTGGGCTTCGGCATGGAGGGGCTGCAGATCGAGACCTTCGCCTTCGAGCGCCCTGGCGAGCGCTTCATCGAGGGCGCGGTGGGCTTCGAGGACGACCGCTGCGTCTGCATCAACTACTTCGAGAACCGGGAGGTGATCGGCAGCCTGAAGTGGATGACCCGCAGGGGACCGTCCCCGCCGCTCAGGCGCCTCGAGCCGCCCACGGCGATGGCCGCGCTGCGCCCCGACCTGCAGGAGTACGTGCTCGAGATCTACACCTGGCCTCCGACCCGCAAGAGCAACGGCTCGCAGCGCCGCTACTTCGGCCTGCTGCGGAACTACCGCCGCTTCGGCCGCCTGGAGGACGCCGCCTGGAGCGATGCGCAGCGGGCTGCACGCGGGCCGGGACCTCGGCTGGTGGAGTCGGAGGGTTCGGATCCCTCTCAGTAGATAAAAGGGATCAGCCGCTTGACCCGGCGGGAGTACTCGACGTAGGGCTCGCCGAGGTCCTTCTTCAGTGCCTTCTCCTCGATACGGATGCGATAGAGCATCGCCGGAAACATGTACACCGCCCAGGTGAGATAGCCGAAAACGCTGGCGTGCAGGGTGACGACGCCGAGGCCGATCAGCAGCATGCCGGTGTAGCTCGGATGGCGGATCACCGAGTATATCCCATGCTGTATCACCTGCTGCTCGTCCTGGATCCGGACATGGGCCGTGAAGTAGCGACCGAGCGTGCGGATCGCAACGATCCGGATGGTCAGGCCCAGGAGCCACAAGCCAATCGCGGCACCGACCCAGACCAGGCTCCAGGTGGTCAGCTTCCAGGATTCAGGGAACCAGTACCACTCGGCCACCGATACCGATAACGTGATCACGTACCCGAACCAGCCGACCACGAAAGAGGCACGATCCTTGACCTTGCCTCCATGGTCCGGCGCCTGGAGCACGCGCTCCAGCAGCACCTGGAGGACCATCAGCGCAGCAAAGACCTGCCCAGGCAGATGGGCATAGAACCGGTGCGGGCCGCCCGCCGGTAGGGAGAGCACCAGTAGGGCGATGGTCATGCGCAGCGGGAGGTACTTCAGCCGATGACGCTTGATCGCGGCACCGATGTCGAGCGTGTCCCGATCCCGCACGATTTCGCCTCGCCCGCCCCCCGGGCTTGCGCGCACGATAGCACGGCCGCGCGCCCGCGAGCAAACACGAGGGCATGTACGTACCCCCTCTCAGTAGAAATACGGAATCAGCCGCTTGACCCGGCGCCGGTACTTCTTGTACTCGTCGCCCAGCTCGCGCACCAGGGCGCGCTCCTCGACCTGGATCCGGTTGATCATGCCCGGCAGGGCGAACAGCAGGAAGGCGGCGTACCCGAAGGGGCTGCCGAACAGCGTAACGTAGCCCAGGGACAGCAGCAGCAGGCCGGTGTAGCTCGGATGCCGCACCAGCGAGTACAGCCCGTGCTGGATCACCTTGTGATCCGCGTGCACGCGCACCGTGGCCGTGAAGAAGGCGCCCAGGGTACGGATCGCCACGAAGCGCAGCACCTGTCCCGCAACGACGAGGGCCAGGCCGGCCCCGACCCAGAACCAGCTCCAGCTCCAGAGCGAGAAGTGGGGCCGGATCCAGAACCAGTCCGCGATGGCGATGATGAAAGTCAGCGCGTACCCGATCCAGGCCACCGCAATCGATGCCGAGTCCCGCTTCTTGCCCCCGGTGTCCGGAGCCTGGATCCAGCGTTCGAGGATGCCCTGTGCCAGCATCAGTATTCCGAAGACGATCCCCACCGGCTCGAGATAGAACCGCTGCGGCCCGCCGGCCGGCAGCGAGAACAGCAGCAGCCCGCCCAGCATGCGCAGCGGCGTGGCGATCCGCCGTCGGCGCTTGTAGCGCTCCAGCTCCTCGGGCTTGATCCGGGAGGCGGTCAACCCGCGCCCACCGGAGAGCTGCCGTCGTCTTCTCGCTTCCGGGACGGCTGGCCGTACGGTACCACCACGCCCTTGCGCACGACCAGCGGAACGCCGGAGGGCAGATCGTCCGGAATCTTGGAGGCCACGTGATCCATGCTCGAGATCAGCATCGTGTCGTTGGGCATGGCCCGGCCGGCGTTGATCCGCACGTCGGCTCCGCCGTAGAAGCGGTGCCCGTAGCACACGCCGAGCAGGCTCGTGCCCGCGTCCTCGAGCCTGCCCTCGTGCATCACCTTGACGTTGCCCCTGACGCTCATGTCGACCGCGCCGAGGCCGAAGGTCAGCACGGCCTCACGGCCGATCAGGCACAGCTGGCTCATGCGACAGCCGATCGAGCCGCCCGGATAGGCCGCGGCCGCGGCCAGCGTACACTGCTTGGTGATGTAGCAGTCGTCGCCGATCACCGAGGCGTCGAGCGAGGCGCGATCCTCGATCACCACCCGATCGCCGATGACGCAGCCCCGCACCGCGGCGTAGGGTCCGACCTCCACGTCGTCGCCAAGGATCGAAGACTCGACGATGGCGGTCGGGTGGATACGCGTGTTGCGCCCCTTCCGTACCATCCTGCGCAGCACGCGATCCGCCGTGACCTCGCCGCGCAGCAGCGTCGACGAGAGCGCCTTCAGCGCGGTGCCCGCCGCCCAGGGCGCGTTCCCCAGCACCTCCTCGATCCAGCGTACCGAGATGCCGTAGTTGTTGGCCCACAGCAGATGCACCCAGCTCACGATGCGCATCGCCAGGTACGACGACAGCGGCAGGTCGATGTGGGGCATGCCCATCATCTTCTCGGGCAGGCGCTTGCGGATCACCTTCTCGCGGTAGCGGATCTCGCAAACCGGCAGCTCGGCCAGCATGGCCTCGCTCGGCGGGAGTCCGCCGCGGAGATAGTACGCGTCGTACGCGTACCCGCCGCCCTCAGGAGCCGACTCGCCCGACGCGCCCGCGCCGGGACCCCAGGTGCGAAGGCCCTGCAAGGGCCGAATCGCCTCGGAGAGCGTGGACCTCGGCAGGCCCAGCGCGCCCGGCGTCCCGGCCTTTCGCGAACGCTTGACGAACGATCGCATCGCGCGGGGAGAGAGGAACAGATCGTCGAAGAACAGGAAGCACTCATCGCCCTCGACCTGACCGAGGTCATCGATCTCGACCAGCTCGAGGCCGCAGGCGCGAGCCGCATCCTCCCGCCAGGCATCGATGGTCTTGTTGACGACCAGGCACTGGCCCACCGGATCGCCGAAGGGTGCGATGCGCTTGCCGGTGCGGAGCAGGAAGGCCTTCACTCCTCCCCCGCCTCCTGCCCATCGCCGTGGGAATCCTCGACGCGCTCGGCTACGGCCGAGAGGCAGATCGCGCCAAGCGCCCCCACGCAGCCGTCGGTCGTGCCCTCGTGGAGCGGCAGCTCGGCGAGGAAGGGGTGGTGCTCCTCGATCGAGGGCTGGTCGGACATCGTCACCACGGCCGCCGGCAGGCCCAGCTCTCCGAAGAAGTAGTCGTACGCCTGGTACAGCAACTCGGCGCCCTTTCCCTCCCCCGGTTCGACAATGAACACCACGCCCACGGTGCCGTCGAGGAAGGGCCGCCATAGCGGCTGGCAGCCCGCCTCGGCCGGCGCGGACCATAGCACCAGATCGGTCTCGGCATCCAGCGGCAGCGTGCCCACGGTGCCGATCGCCCGCCGCACGCGTTTGGTCCGCGACGCCAGGCGGCGGTCTCGCTGGAACCCCGGCCGCACCGCCAGCGCATCGATGAAACGCAGCACGACCCTCCGCTCGGCGGCGAGCAGTAAAACCTTCATCGACCTGCGGCTCAGCGGGCCGTGGTACAGGTTCCTCAGCCTGCCCTTGAGCGCCAGCAAGCTCTCCGCCGGAAGCAGCGGCAGCACCCTCGACGTTCCTCCGCGGCGGCCGGATCGCTGCAGCAGGCCGCGGCCCAGCAGCGCCAGCAGCGCCTGTGCCGTCTCGAAGTCGGTGGCCGGAGAGCCATCGAGGACCGCCTGCAGGTCACGCGCCTGGTCGAGCAGCGCCACCACCTCCTCGGTGATCGGGTGCAGGCCCACGGGCAGGCCGTCCGCTGGAACGTTGAGCGTCAGCGGCTCCTCTGCCGCGGGCAGCGTCTCCGCGAGACGAGCGAGCTCGTCGTTCTGCCGCATACCCTCCATCAGCAGCCCCTCGAGAGAGCCGTGGAGCGTCTGCACGCCCGAGGGCAGCCCCGCATTGAAGGTGAACTGGCCGCTGGTCCAGAAGAGCAGACGGTACAGCGCCTTCTCGCCCGAGGCCGTGCCCGTCTCGGCGTGAACCAGTTCACCATCCGCGATGAGGATCTTGCCGCGCCCCCTCGGTCCGGTGAGCACGAGGGTTCCGCTCCGCCGGTTGGAGCCGAGCACCTGGAGCAGGTCGGGCAGCCCGATCTGCTCCAGGTCGCCTTCGAGGCGCGGCGCCTCACCCGAGAGATCCCGCGCCCGGCTCTGTCGCTCGAGCACCGACTCGACGCGGGCGGTGAGCTCGTCGAGGTTGTACGGCTTGATCAGCACGGTGTCACGGAAGCTGTGGAACTGCGGGAGATCGTCGATCGGCGCGTCCGAGGTGACGAGCAAGGGGATCGTCTCGGTGGCCGGGTTGGCACGGAGGATCTGGAAGAACTTGCGTACGCCGATTTGCTCGCAGGAGCTGTCGAAGATGACCAGGTCCGGGTGGTGCAGGATCGCCACCTCGAGGGCCTGGCTGCCGTCCTCGGCCGTCACCGTCCGGTGGCCCTGGGCCGAGACCGCTTCCTTGAGCCGGATCAGGGCCTCGCGGTCCGGATCGGCGATAATCACGGTGCGCTGCTGCCTGCCCATCAGTACTGCCTCTGGAGCCGGTAGTGCTCCTGCAGCTTGACGATCATCTGCTCCACCAGCAGGGCATCCGAGGTGTGGAAGCCGTGCCGCGCGGCGCCCCGCGCAACCAGATATCCGTACGCCCCCGACTCCGAGAGATAGAGGATGAAGTTGCAGTTGCGAGTGTCGGCCTCGACGTCGGGCACCGCGACCGGAGTCACCGAGGAGAACCGCCAGTTGCGCACGCCGCGCCGGCCCAGCAGGTAGGCCTTGATCTTGGTGCCCTCGAAGGCCGGGTAATGCGCCAGGAACGGGAGGTCCTCGCTGATGCGCTCCACACCGAGGAAGAGGATCCCGGAGAGCTCCCGGTTGCGGGCCAGCTCCAGGCCCAGCTCCTCCTGCAGCAGCTCGAACTCGGGACCGCCGTTGCTGAAGTGGCAGCTCCGGGCCGAGGTCGGACCGAGAGTCTTGCCCCGGCGTGCCGGTCCGCGCGCCTGCAGGGCGGGATTGTCCGGCTGCTCCAGCAGTACCTCGGCGACGTCCCAGAAGCCCAGCTCCTCCAGGTGGAGCCGGCGGAACAGCGAGTTGCGCGCCTCCTCGGCCCGCAGCTTGCACGCGACAAGCAGCTGGTCGTAGTCCGAGCCGTCCCGGGGAAAGGCCGCCGAGCCGATGCTGAGATCGAGCGGCGCGTGTCCGCTCTGCGGCGCCATCTCGCCCGAGCGCCGGAGCCTCGCGAGGATCCGCTCCACGCACATCAGCGAGCCGAGATACCCGGTCTCGGGCAGTAGCAGGAAGTACTCGTCGTTATCCACTCGCGTCAGCACATCGGAGTCGCGAATGACCTCGTTCACCTCCACGGCCAGCTTGCGAACCAGGTCGGCCAGACCCGTGTGCCCCTGCTGCTCCTCGAGCAGCTGGAAGTTGTCGACCTTGAGCGTGACCATCGAGAAGGCACGCCGGTAGCGGCGGGCCTTGTACAGCTCCTTGGCCGCGTAGTCGACGAAGTAATGCAGGTTGTACGCCGGCACCTCGGCGTCGCGGAGCAGCTTGCGTTCCAGCTTGTCGAAGCGACCGGCGTTGGACAGCCCGATCCCGGCGCTCTCGACCACCGCCTCGACCAGCGAGAGATCCGACAGGCTGAACTCGCGCTCGCCGATCCTGTCGTTGACCTTGACCAGGCCGGCCAGCCCGGCCGGTCCCTTGATCGGCGCGTAGATCACCCGCCGATCCTCGCCCTTGGTGCTGTCTTCCTCGGGCTCGCCGAAGCAGGCCTCGCCGCGCAGCAGTCGCTTCGGCAGCCTCCGCTCGCTGCGGCTGAAGTGGGCGCGATCCTCCACGGCGGTGAGACCGCGGAAGGTCACGACCAGGTAGCGCTCGGGATTTCTCGCTGCGATCCAGATCGTGCCGCCCTGGGCCCCGCTCTCGTCCACGGCGATCCGCAGGATCTCGTCGAGGAACTGGTCCCGATCGAGGCGCGAGAAGGTCTTGACCACCCGCCGCAGCGCTGCCGCGCGACGGCTCTGGGCCAGGGCCTCGATCTCCATCCGGGCGCGGTCGCTGTAGATGTGCCGGCGCTCGATCAGCCGCCGCATCACGCGCAGCAGCTCTCCGCGCGAGACCGGGTGCACGAGGTACTCCAGGGCGCCGCGCTTGAGCGAGTCGCTGCCCAGACGCTCCTGCTCTTCGGGCACGATCGCAACCACGTCCAGGTCCGGATAGCGGTTGCGGATCCCCTCCAGCAGCTCCATCGGGCCGAGCGCGGCCAGGCCCAGGTCGAGCAGCAGGATGTCGAAGGACGCCGTGGCCAGCCGAGACAGCAGGTCGGCTGCCGACTCGGCGCGGGTGGTCTCGATGCCCTCCTCGGCCAGGAACCGCTGGTACGCGGCCACGGCCGCGCCATCGCCCGTGCCGGCGACCACCACCCGGATGGCGGCGGCGCTCATCGATGGCCACCGACGCCCGCGTCGGGCCAGTGACCCTCGAACACCCGCACCGCGGGCCCACGCAGCCAGACCCGGGACAGATCTTCCTCGACGGTCACGCGCAGGGTGCCGCCGGGCAGGTTGACCGCGATCTCCTCGCCGGCGTCGAGCCGATGGGCCATCACGCCGGCCACGGCCGCGGCACAGGCCCCGGTTCCGCAGGCCTGGGTCACGCCGCAGCCCCGCTCCCAGACCACCAGGTCGAACGCGTTCCGCGCGGTGATCCGCGCGAACTCGACGTTGGTCCGATCGGGGAACAGCTCGTGATTCTCGATCTGCGGCCCGAGCTCCCGAGCCACCCCCTCGGTGGCTCCCTCCTCGAAGAGCACGGCGTGAGGATTGCCCAGCGAGATCGTGAGCAACCGGAGCTCCCGGCCGTCGAGGCCGATGCGGCGGCCGACGAGGAAGCCGGAGCTGCCCTCGGCCTCGTCGCCGGGGATACCCGCGGGACGCCCCATGTCCACCTTGACCTCGGCGACCTGGCCGTCCGCGCCGAGGAAGACCTCGCAGTTCCTGGGCCCGGCTCCGGTCTCGACGATCAGCCGGTCCATCTGCACCAGGCCCCTGTCCCGTGCGTGCTTGACGAGGCAGCGGAACCCGTTGCCGCACATCTCGGCCCGGGTGCCGTCGCTATTCCAGTAGTCCATTCGCAGGGTTCCGGAGCTCGACCGGCGCAGGGCGAGCAGCCCGTCGGCGCCGATCCCGGTGTGGCGGTCGCAGATCCTGCGGATCTCGTGGGCCGAGAAGCTGACGGATCCCTCGAGGTCCTCGACGAGAACGAAATCATTGCCGCAGCCGTGGTATTTCCAGAACTTCGGCATGCTTCTGTGACCCCCGATTGCGGAGCCCGGGTACTGTACGCGCAGGCGCGCGGGGGTGTCAAGGTTGCCTGCCCGCCGGCACTCTGGCATGCTCCGGGGCCATGAGCAGTGACCACGAGGACTTCGAGGGCTACACCTTCCTCGACTGCGGGGAGGGACGGAGGCTCGAGCGTTTCGGGGAGTACCTGCTCGATCGGCAGTCGCCGCAGAGCTTCTGGCCGCGCGATCCGGCCTGTGCCGAATGGGAGGCGGAGCGCGCGATCTTCGAGCGCCGCGGCAAGGGCGGCGGCGACTGGGGTGGCACACCGCTTCCGGAGCGCTTCGAGATCGCGGGTGAGGGCCTGCGCTTCCTGCTCAAGCCCACCGATTTCGGGCACCTGGGCTTCTTCCCCGAGCACCTGACGCACTGCCGGTTCGCTGCCGCGCGACTGGGCGCCCGACCCTCGCCCGGTCGGCTGCTGAACCTGTTCGGGTACACCGGTGCGCTGTCGCTGTACGCGGCACGCGCCGGAGCGGCGGTCACGCACGTGGACGCCTCCCGGGGCGTGGTCGGCTGGGCGCGGGACAACGCGCAGCACAACGGCGTTCAGGGCATCCGCTGGATCACGGACGACGTGCTCAAGTACGTCAAGCGAGAGGTGAAGCGGAAGAGCGTGTACGAGGCGATCGTGCTCGATCCGCCGTCCTTCGGCCGCGGGGCGCAGGGCCAGGTGTTCAAGCTCGAGCGCGACCTGCCGCTGCTGCTGGAGCAGTGCCTCGCACTGCTCTCGGACGCGGCGAATTTCCTGCTCGTCTCCTGCCACACGCCCGGGGTCACGCCGAGCTCGCTGTCGAACCTGCTCGGCCCGCTGGTCGCGGACCGGGGCGGGGCTGTGGCGGGCGGCGAGATGCTGCTACGCGCAAAGGTCTCGCGCAATGCGCTGCCGAGCGGGACGTTCGCGAGGTGGGTGGCGATGTAGGGGCGGCCCCATGTGGCCGCCCTCCCGCCGGGCACCTACTCGGGGCAGGGCGCGATGAATCGCGCCCCTACGCCCACGGCCACCCCTCCGGAACCTCGGCCTCGATCAGCACCGGCTCGTTCCGCGTCGGATGCGCCACCATCAGGCTCCGCGAGTGCAGCGCGATCGAGCCGTCCTTGCGGTACGCGGTGGCGCCGTACCTGCGGTCGCCCACCACCGGGTGCCCGATCGCCGAGAGCTGGGCGCGGACCTGATGCTTGCGGCCGGTGAGCAGCTCGATCTCGAGCAGGCTGCGCTCGCGCTGCACGCCGAGCACGCGATACTGCAGCACCGCCTCCTGCGCGCCGCGACGATCCGCGTCCACCGCCACGGTGCGGGCCGCGGCCTCGTCGCGAGCCAGGTGATGCCGCAGCGTGGCCTCGCCCGGCTCGACCACGCCGCGCACCACGGCCCAGTAGATCTTCTCCACCTCGCGCTCGCGGAACTGGGCGGAGAGCCGGCCCGCGGCCTTGGAGGTGCGGGCGAAGAGCAGCACGCCCGAGGCCGGCCGGTCGAGCCGGTGCACCATGCCGAGGTACACCTTTCCCGGCTTGTCGTACTTGTCCTTGAGGTACGCCTTGACCGCGTCCAGCGCGCTGATCTCGCCGCTGGCGTCGCCCTGGGTCAACAGCCCGGGCGGCTTGTCGATCGCGATCAGGTGGTTGTCCTCGTACAGGACGGTCAGGTTGCGGTGCTGACTGCGTTGCCGCGCCATGCGGCGGAGTCTACCTCAGGTCGGAGCGGTCCTTGGCAAGAATCGTGAAGCTGTCGATCTCTACGTCGACGACCTCCTTGGTGTCGAAGTCGAGGTCGGACTCTATCGTACGGAAATCGATCTGGTTCTTGTCGCCCTCGCCGACGAGGAAGTGCCAGGCTTTCTTGGCGGCCAGGCGGTTGAAGCCGGTGTTCTCGATGTCCTCGGGGCGCTCGGTGTCTAGGCCCGCTCCGCCGCCGCCGGACACGACGTACACCACATCGTCTTGCAAGAAGCGCTCGTACCAGTGGGTGTGTCCCGTCCATACCGCGTCTACGCGCCACTTCTTCATCAGCTCGTGAATGTCCTGGATGTGGGCTTCCAGCCGACCCGGCTTCCAGGTGAACAGGGGCCGGTGCCACACCGGGAACAGGTAGCGGATGTGCGGGGCGCTCTTGACCGCCTTCTCGAGTTCCTTGTCGAGCCACTTGTACTGCACCGAGTCCTTGCCCAGGTCCTGCTGGGTGTCGAGCATGAACATGCGGATCGGACCGTAATCCCAGGTGAAGGTCCGCGGCCCGGCGGAGGTGGGCGTGCCGTTGATATCGACCGGCTCGCCCGCCGGGATGTCGAACAGCGAATCGTACGGGATGATCCTGCCGTCACCCTCGTGGTTGCCCGACACATGAATCGAAGGCGTCTGCGCCAGCACGCGACGGTACATCCACAGGTAGTTCAGCGGGTACTCGGTGAACAGGCCGTCCTGTACGATGTCGCCGAGATGCAGGTAGAAGTCGGCCGGAAATTTCTCCATCGAGTTGGCGACCATGATCTCGTACTGCGAGAAGGACTGGTTGTCGCCCACCACGTAGAGCGAGAACGGCTCGTCCGGCTCGGGTGCGGTCGAGAAGCTCCAGGTGCCGAGGCCCTCCCACTCGACCTCGTAGTGGTGGTTGTCGTATTCCTCCGGGTGGGCGATCATGTCTTTTAATTCCACCAGACCGATGTACCAGACGTCCTCGTAGTCCTGCACCGCCACCTGGGCATTCGGCCGCGTGTAGCTGTAGCGCATGCCCGGCTCGAGTCCGGCGAGCACAGCCTTGTGCAGGAAGGACTCGTGGCTGTCCTCGAAGTCGTCGGAGTCGAAGGGCGCCGTCTCGCCGGTGGTGCAGGTCACCGTGGTGAAGGTCTCCCCCGGCCCCCACATCACGAAACTCGGCTCGTTCTCGAACGTCTCCCACAGCAGGGTCACCCCGTCGCCCTTGGGATTCACCAGGTATGGCGCGGAGAGCAGCTTGCGCTCGGGCGCGGCCCAGGGATTGAATGGCGCCTCGCAGTTCTGGAAGTTCAGATTCTCCCAGTCCGGGTACGTGTCGGTGTCCGCATCGGTATCGGCGTCGGTGTCGACATCGACGTCGGTGTCCGCGTCGCCGCCTTCACCGCTCTCGCCGCAGGTGACGAGCAGCGGCAGGCAGGCCAGCACCACGATCCACGGTAGGCCAGGAATTCCGCTTCGAGGCATGGTCGACTCCTTCGGCGGCGATCTGCTGCGCCAGCCGCCATATCCGATTTTGCCACCGGAGCGCTCATGATGCAAATACCTGCGAATCGCTGCGGGTTTTGACGGAGTTCCGGGCGCGTGCTACACCGCGGTACGGAGAACCGACACGGATGAGCAGCCTGATCCTCGGCGCAGTGATGGTGGTCTGGCTGGTCGGCGGGTACTTCCTGTACGGCCGCTTCCTGCAGCGCCGCCTGATCCGTCCGACCGACGAGCCCACACCGGCGCACGCCTTGCGGGACGGGGTGGATTACTCACCGGCGCGCCGCGAGCTGCTGTTCGGGCACCACTTCAGCTCGATCGCCGGCGCCGGCCCGATCATCGGGCCGCTGGTGGGCGTGCTGTTCTTCGGCTGGCTGTTCGCCGCGATCTGGATCGCGCTCGGCAGCGTGTTCGCCGGCGCGGTGCACGACTACCTGGTGCTGATGGCCTCGGTGCGCAACCGCGGTCGCTCGATCGCCGACATCGCCGAGGCCCAGCTCGGGCGGCGGGCCAAGCTGGTGTTCTCGGTCTTCCTCTGGCTCACGCTGGTGCTGGTGATCTCGGTCTTCGGCGACGTGACCTCGGCCACGCTGGTCAAGCAGCCCGAGATCGTGATCCCCACCTTCGGGCTGATCGTGATCGCGATGCTGTTCGGCTGGGCGGTGTACCGCCTGCACCTGCCGCTCTGGCTCGGCACGGTGCTCGCGCTCGGCGGCCTGGCCGGGCTGCTGTGGCTCGGCGAGCAGGCCCCGCTGGCGCTGCCCGATCCGGTGCTCGGCCTCAAGCCGGTGCAGCTCTGGTTCTGGGTGCTGATGGGCTACTGCCTGTTCGCCTCGGTGCTGCCGGTGTGGATGCTGCTCCAGCCGCGGGACTACCTCTCGATGTGGGTGCTGTTCCTCGGCCTGGGCCTGGGCTTCCTCGGTGTGATCGTGACTCATCCCGAGATCGAGGCGCCGGCCGTGATCTCGTGGAACACGTCCAAGGGTCCGGTGTGGCCGATGCTGTTCGTGATCGTGGCCTGCGGCGCGATCTCGGGCTTCCACTCGCTGGTCTCGGGCGGCACCTCCTCCAAGCAGCTCGACGGCGAGCGGCAGGGCCTGGCGATCGGGTACGGCGCGATGATCACCGAGGCGGTGCTCGCCTCGCTGGTGGTGATCATCGCGGCCGCGGCGCTGGCCTGGGATCCGGAGAAGCAGAACGCGAGCCTCGGGCTGCAGTACCTGATGGACAGGAACCTCGGCGGCGGGCCGATCGTGGCCTTTGCCACGGGGTTCGGCCGGCTGGTCGACGCGCTCCCGCTGCTGACCGCGGCCGCCGGGGTGTACTTCGGCATGCTGATGCTCAACGCCTTCGTGATCACCACGCTCGACACCTCGACGCGGCTGGCGCGCTTCATCGTGGCCGAGGTCGGCGGGCAGCGCGTGCCCGCGCTGCAGAACCGCTGGATCGGCACCGGGCTGACCGTGATCGCCGCGGCCGCGCTGGGCGCCACGGGCGGGTACAAGCTGATCTGGCCCATCTTCGGCGCCACCAACCAGCTGGTGGCCGCGCTGGCGCTGATCGTGGTCACGGCCTGGCTGGTCGGCATCGGCAAGCCGCGCAGGTACACGCTGATCCCGGCGCTGTTCATGCTGGTCACCACGGTGGGCGCCCTGCTCTACCAGGCGTACGACTTCCTCCTGGTCCGGGGCGAGACCTGGCAGGACTACCTGCTCGGCGGCTTCGCGCTGGTGCTCACCGGGCTCGCCGGCTTCATCGCGATCGAGGCGCGACAGGTGCTGGGATCGCTGGACTCCTCCGGCCGGTAGACAACGCACACGCCAGCGGCGCGGGTACCGGCGCGGGTTAGCGGCAGCCTAGGGAGCAATACCCTCCGACCTGGCAGCAGCACTCGCCGATTCCCGTGGCGTTCAGCGCTGGAACTGCCGGGTTACATAGCGGCATGCACGACTGGCAGGTGTAGGTGCTTCGACTGCAGTACTCACATGTACCCGTGCATGCGCTGACACAGGAACCGTTGCTGCAGCTCTGGCAGCCGTTACACGTATAGGTGCACGAGCCGCTACGGCACTCGCGGCAAAGCTCGCAGTACCTCCCGTCGATGAGGTTGCCCTCGCAGACGCTGTCCCCGTCGGCGTCGTATTTGCAATCCCCGCAGTCGACGGGGCTACAGTGAAAGATCGTGCAGGTGCTATTCGCACACTCGCACCTACCGCTGCCGCACTCGGTGACGCTGAAGCACTGGGTTCCATTCGCTTTCTTGCAGGCGCCGCCGTAGCAGGTATAGCTTCCGTCGCAATCCCAGGCATCGTCGGTCTCGTTGGGCAAATTGGTCGCGCAAGCGCCTCCGCTGCCGTACTTGCACAGGCAGTCGGAGTTGCAGGCGCGTGTTCCAGGTCCGCACGTGGCATTGCCGCACTCGGAGTTACTCGCACAGAGCACCCCATCTTGCTTCTTGCAGGAACCGCTCCAGCAGCCCCAGTCGCCATCGCAGTCCTGTGCGTCCCTCGTGCCGCCAGTCAGAACCTGGGAGCAGCCTCCTCCAGCGTCGTACCCCGTGTTTGCCAATTCATACGTACATCGTTGGTGCAGGTCAAGGTCCGACGAAGCACGTGCAGCCGCTGCCGCCCTGCTTCCGCCGGGAGCGGTCCGCCGGGGCCGGGTCCCTTCGCCGGGCGGCGATAGACCCCGGGCTTCCCGTCACTACTTCTCGCTGAGCACGCAAGCCGTGTCGGCGACCTTGGTGTCCGGATCCAGGCAGGAGCACCGCACGGGCTGAGCCCCGTCGTTCTGGTACCAGCAGGCGTAGTAGTACCCCGAGAAGGGGTAGGAACAGTCCTCCGGCGTCCAGTACGGCATCGCCTCCAGGACGCCTTCGAACAGCGGATCCAGGAATATACGGCCCGGGTTGTGCTCCGGATTGCAGTCGTATCTGCTGTGATCCGCAATCAGAGATCCGTACTCGGCCGCCGTCGGCAGTCTCCATCGGTCCTTTTCGCCCAGGCTGGCGCATGCGCTTACAGCGTTCTGCTGGCTGCCAACCGTGTGACCGCATTCGAAGAAGAACCAGATCCTCTTGGTCAGACGATCTTCCACACATCGCTTCTCGATCGGGCATTCCCTGGCCTCGGCCCAGCGCACCACGCAGCTCTCCTGGTGGCAGAAGCTGCCGTAGGTGTCGGGATTCCCGTCGTCGCAGACCTCGCCGTCGCGGAACCCGTAGATGCAGCCGTTGACCGGATCGCACAGGTCCTCGGTGCACTCGTTGGTGTCGGCACACTCGGCGTTCTGCGCAGTGTGCTGGCAATCGTTGACGTCGCAGGAGTCCAGCGTGCAGTCCACGTGGTCGTCGCAGCCCGTCTGCAGCGTGGTCTTGGACTGGCCCGACCAGCAGATCGCACAGCGGTTGGTCGCCTCCTCGCCGTCGGCGTAGCAGCGCCCCTCGGCCTCGACGTAGCAGAACCCGTCGAGCACGTTGCGCGAGCAGCTCCCGTCGGTGGGGTTGCACTGATCCACGGTGCAGTCCAGCCCGTCGTCGCAGGTGAGCGCCGTGGCCGTGCACATCCCGCCCTGGCACTCACTGGCGCTCGTGCAGCGGTCGCTGTCGTCGCATTCCGTGCCGTCGCGCTCCGCCTCGTACACGCACGTCCATTCGCCGGCCACCTCTCGACAGGCGGCCAGCTCGCAGGCCTCGGCCCCGGTGCAGTCTTGCGCTCCGGCGCACTCGCCTTCGAAGCACACACCCGTGTCCTCTGCACAGACGCGACCGACGCCACAGTCGCTGTCCACGGTGCAGCCCTTGCACCAGCCTTCGTCGCACCAGTTGGAGCTGCACTGGCTATTCTCGGTGCAGCCGGCCGAGCACAGCCCCCCGCTGCACACCGTACCCTCCGGGTAGTACGCGGCCTGGCATTCGGTGTCGCCGTTGCAGGCCCGGCAGGTGTGTGTCACCTGGTCGCAGACCTGGCCGGCCACGGTATCGGGCATCAGGCCGCAGTGCCCGGCGGTGAGGCAGTTGCCGTTCATGCAGCGGTGCACCAGGGTGTCGCAGATGCGCCCCTCGCCGCAGTCGGTAAACTGGTAGCAGGGCACGCAGACGTGATTCCCGCACAGCGCGGTGGAGGGGCAATCGGCCTCCTGGGTGGCCTCGGTGCACTCGCCCACGTAGCACACCCCCGCGTCGCAGATGCGGTCCTGCCCGCAGCCGTGTGAGGCGTCGCAGGCGATGCAGGCCTTGGCCGCGTTGTCGCAGAGGTGGCTCTCGCAGAGCTCCTCCTGGGTCGCGGTGGTGCACTGTCCCTCGTAGCAGCGCTCCGTGCCGCCGAGATCGCAGATGCGGCCCGTGCCGCACTCCTCGTGGCTGACGCAGTCGCGGCAGAGGTACAGGTCCGCGTCGCAGACGCGTCCCATGGTGCAGGGCTTGGCGTCGTTGCACTCGGCCTCGACGCAGGACTCGCCGATGCAGAGGAAGGCCGCGCTGTACCCGGCGAGGCACTCCGCGTTGTCGGTGCACGGTGCGCAGCGGTGGTCCGCGCCGCAGATCTGCCCGTTCCCGCAGTCGGTGGCGCTCGCGCAGCCGAGCCGGCAGGCGCCGGAATCGCACACCGCCACGTCGCTGCTCAGCGTGACGCGGCACTCGGCGTCGCCCTCGCAGGGCCGGCAGAAGAAGTCATCGCCGCAGACCTGATCTTCCTGCTCGCCGCAGGGATCGCCCGGCGGAAAGCAGTCTCCCGGCTCGCAGCGGCCGGTGTCCTGGTCGCAGATGTACCCGTCGTCCACGATCTCGCGGAGCAGGCACTCCTCGAGCGACTGGCAGCCGCGGCAACGGAAATCGTCGCCGCAGATCGGGACGTCCTCGCGGCAGTCCTCGCTGACCTCGCATTCACCCTGCACGCAGAGGCCCTCGATGCAGGTCGTCAGCGGCGGGTACTCGCCGCTTTCCTCGTCGAGGCACTCCGCGGTCTCGGCGCAGGGCACGCAGATCCCTCCGTCCGAGCACACCCGGTCGGTCTTCCAGCAATCCGAGCCCACGGTGCAGCTGTCCGGCCCGCAGGCGCCGTCGTCGCCGCAGCTGAACTCGACGTCGTCGTACTGGCTCGCGCACTCGGCTTCATCGTCGGGCGGCACGCAGGGCCGGCAGGCGCCCTGGTCGCAGAGCCCGCCGTCGCAGTCCCGGCCCTGCCCGCAATCGCCGCAGACGCCGTCGCGGCAGCCCTCGCCGTCGCGACACTCGGCCGCAACCCGGCACTCCCCGCACTCGCCGGTGACCGCACGGCAGCCCTGCCCGGCCGGGCAGTCCTCGGCCGATGTGCAGCTGTCCGTGTCGGAGTCGGAGTCGGAGTCAGTGTCCGTGTCCGCGTCCGCGTCGGTGTCCGTGTCTGTGTCGGTGTCCGTGTCCGCGTCGGTGTCTGTATCCGCGTCGGTGTCCGCGTCCGCGTCCGTGTCCGCGTCGGTATCCGTGTCCGCGTCGGTGTCCGTGTCCGCGTCGCCGCCCACGGAGTCGCTACCCCCGCAGCCCAGCCCGATCGCCGCGACCGCTAGGAGCAAACAGCTCCACCACACATACCCTCTGGCACGCATCGCCGCCCCCTCCTCCGAGGAATCTCCTGTAGTATCGAGACACTACGAAAGCAGTCCCGATCCGTCAAGCAGGCTCGCACCAGGTCTGCACCGTGAAGGGCGGGGCGCTGACAGCTTGCCAACTCGGCCCGGGCAGAATAGGATCCCTGCGATTCCCAAGCACGGAGGTCTCGCGCGATGCGGACACGAGTGTTCTGTCAGCGCCGGGCTTGCGCGTCGGTCCCCGGGTTGCTGTGCGCCTTGATGCTGCTCCCCGCGGCTCACGCGCAGCAAGCCGGCTCCGGCGAGGAGGCGTTGCCTGCCGAGCCCGCGGAGCGGCCCAGCCTGATGGTGCTCCAGACCAAGGTCACCGGCGTCGAGGGCCAGGAGGGCGTGGATGCGATCGCCCTGACCAACCTGGCGGGCTCGCTGATCACCGGGCTGAAGCGGTACAAGGTGATCAGCTCCGAGGAGTTCGCCTCCCTGCTCGACAGCGAGCAGCAGAGGCAGCTCACCGGCTGCACCGACATCTCGTGCATGGTCGAGATCGGCGCGGCGCTCGGTGCGCGGTACCTGTTCTACTCCAACGTCGGAAAGGTCGGCGATCAGTACGTCAGCTCGGCCAGCCTGATCGACGCTTCCAAGGGTGACGTGGCCAGCCGCCAGACCGTTGCGGTGCGGGATCCGCGACAGCTCGTCGACGCGGTGGTCGTGGTGACCAAGCGGCTGTTCGGCCTCGAGGCCGAGCTCCCGCCCCCGCCGCCCGAGGGCGCGGACTGGACCGTCTGGAAGTGGACCACGCTCGGCGCGGGCGTGGCCGTGGCCGCGCTGGGCGGCGTGGGCACTGGCTTGGCCGTGCACAACCGAAACCAGGCCGACTCGGCGGACGACCAGGACGACTTCGACGACTTCCGCGACAAGGGCGAGACGTGGAACATCGTCTCGGTGGTGGGCTACGCCGCCGGCGGGGCGATCCTCGCCACCTCGGTGGTGTTCTTCATCCTCGACGCGATCGGACCCGCCGAACGAGAGGTCACCGAGGCCGGCGGCGGCGCGAGCCTGACGCCCCTGCCCGGAGGCGGCGCGATGCTCAATGCGGCCTGGCGTTTTTGAGGGGGTGCCGAGATGAAACGAGCTGCACTCCTCGTCCTCCCGCTGACCGGCCTGCTGCTGCTGGGTATTGCCTGCATCGATATGCCCGGCGACGAGGGCGAGCCCTGCAACGACAACGGGCTCTGCGCGGGCGGGCTGGTCTGCGACCCGACCACCAGGCGCTGCAAGAATGACTCGGTCGTGGTGACCTGCGACCGTGAGGGAGAGACCAAGCCCTGTGGTGACTCCGACATCGGTGAGTGCGAGTACGGCGAGCAGACCTGCGAGAAGGGCCGGTGGGGAGACTGCATCGGCGCGGTGAACCCGATCGCCGAGACCTGCGACGGCAAGGACAACGACTGCGACGGCACGATCGACAACGGCGTGACCAACCGCTGCGGCGGCTGCGGACCGGAGCCCGAGGAGATCTGCGACCGCATCGACAACGATTGCGACGGCGAGACCGACGAGGCGCCGGCGGCCGGCTCGTGCCAGATCCCGGCCGACGTCTGCGAGGACGGGCTCTGCATCGAATCCGATGCCGAGGTGGTGACCTGCGGTCTCTTCCTCGGCACGGCCGAGTCGGGGCGGACCGCCGAGATGTGCTCGATCCCCGCGGGCGCGTACCAGATCGGCGAGACGCCGACGGAGAAGCAGCTGCCGGGCCGCGTGTTCGTGGACCGCTTCGAGGTGACGAACCTGCGCTACGAGGCCTTCTTCGCGGCGACGGGCGAGTCGACCGAGCACCTGCCGGTGTGCGCTCACGACCCGTTCAACCTGAGCTGGACGCCCTCCGGCGGGCACTACCAGCCCGAGTTCGCGCTTCACCCGGTGGTCTGCGTCAGCCGCGCCCAGGCCGAGGCCTTCTGCGCCTGGGCGGGCAAGCGCCTGCCCACCGAGCTGGAGTGGGAGGCCGCGGCGCGCGGCGACCAGGATGCGCGGGACTACCCCTGGGGCGACTACGCCGACAACCATGCCAACTGCCTCGACGGCATCGCCGGCGACCAGGTCGGCTGCCACGATCGCTACGACGCAGATACCTGCACCGGCGCGGCGGCCGAGATCGGCAGCAGCGGCCAGAAGTGCCGGTACAGCGCACCGGTGATCAACGACGGCGCACCCACGCTATCCGACGGCGCTGCACCGCGGGGGCTGGTGCACATGGCGGGCAATGCCGCCGAGTGGGCCGCGAACGAGGACAATCCCAACCTCGGTATCGTGCGCGGCGGATCGTGGGACTCCGCACGCACCGCCGTGACGGTCTGGTCGCGCGAGGAGGTCGCGGTCGACAACCCCAACGCGGGCACCGGCTTCCGCTGTGCGATCTCGGAGAGCGAGGTCTTTTCAGAGCAATAGCAGCCGACCGCGAGGAATCCGCATGGCCGAGATCCTGCTCATCGGCGCCGACAACGAAGCCGTCCGCGACGCGGTGCAGGCCGCGGTCCAGCGCCGCGGCCACGAGCTGAAGCACGAGACCGCGGCCGAGGCGGGCCTGGCGGTGCACCGCGCCGAAGGCGCCGAGGTGGTGTTTCTCGCCCTGCCGCTGCCCGACGCCCCCTCCCCCGACGTGCTGCAGCGCCTGCGGGCCCAGGACCCGCGGGCCGTGGTGCTGGTGACCGGACGCGACGCGGACATCGGCCACGGCGCCGTGGCGCTGGAGCTGGGCGCGTACCTCTACCTCGCCGATCCCACGGATCACGAGGAGCTGCACGCCGCCCTGGGCCTGGCGCTGGGCGCCAAACGCGCCGACGCCGAGCTGCGCTACCTGCGCGGCCGCGACGCGGCCGGCTCGGACTGGCAGAGCATCGTGGGCCAGAGCGACGGCATGCGCGCCGCCTTCACCATGGTGCGCAAGATCTGCCGCCGCACCATGCTCGGCGGCTCGCCCACGGTGCTGATCACCGGTGAGACCGGCACGGGCAAGGGGCTGTTCGCCAAGGCGTTGCACTACAACGGCGTGCGCCGCAGCCGGGCGATGGTCGAGCTTAACTGCGCGGCCGTGCCGGCGACGCTGCTCGAGGCCGAGCTGTTCGGCCACGAGCGCGGCGCCTTCACCGACGCCCGCGCCGCCCGCGCCGGCCTGCTGGAGACGGCGCACCTCGGCACTCTGTTCCTCGACGAGATCGGCGCCCTGCCGCTCGAGCTGCAGGGCAAGCTGCACAACGTGGTCGAGGAGAAGTCGGTGCGCCGGCTGGGCAGCTCGGCGGCGCGGCCAGTGGACGTGCAGCTCGTGGCCGCGACCAGCAGGGACCTCGAGGCGATGGTCGAGGCCGGGGAATTCGCGGCCGACCTGTACCACCGGCTGAACGTGGTGCGGATCCACCTGCCGCCGCTGCGCGAGCGCGGCGACGACCGCGTGCTGCTGGCCGAGACCTTTCTCGAGTCACTGTGCCGGGAGTACGGCCTGCCGCCCAAGCGGCTGACCGACGCCGCGCGCCGGGCCATCGAGAGCTATCCCTGGCCGGGCAACGTACGCGAGCTGCGCAACCGGATCGAGCGCATCGTGCTGCTGGCCGACGACGAGGAGATCGACGAGACCCAGCTCGGCCTGGAGGTCGAGGAGGGCCGGGCCAGCATCCGCCGCAGCGGCGCCGCGCTCGAGATCGATTTGCCGCCCGAGGGCCTGCCCCTGGCCGAGCTGGAGCGTGCCGCGATCCGCAGAGCGCTGGAGGTCAGCGGCGGCAATGTCTCGCAGGCCGCACGACTGCTCGACGTCACGCGCCATACCCTGCTCTACCGGATGAAGAAGCACGGACTGTAGCGATCGCCGTGCACGGAGGTGGGGGACCTACCGGCTGCTAGTCCAGCACGCGCTTGACGAAGTGGTAGAACTCGGCCGGACCGAGGAACAGCAGATCCACCGCGCCGAAGCTCACCTTGGCTCCCGAGCGCAGCTTCCGCTCCTCACCGACCTCGAGCAGCTCGTCGTTCACCTGGGTGCCGGCCGCGGAGGCGTTGTCTCGCAGCAGGTACGCGCCATCCCGCAGCTCGATCCAGGCGTGTGCCCGCGAGATGGATGCGTCGTTGAGCAGGATGTCGCAGTTCTGTCCGCAGCCGATGAGGAACTCGCCGGCCCGCGGCCCGTCCTGCGCCTCGATCGGCAGCACCGAGTAGGCCAGCATCGGCGAGAAGGCGCCCTCCGGATCGATCGACGGCTCGCGCTCGAGGGCCAGTCGATCGATGGTCTCGCCCGGCGTCCCGTCCACGGTCCGCAGGGGATCGAGGACCTTGCAGTGGATGAATACCGCCGACGACTCCTGCGCCAGGAACTCCTCGAGCGTGTTCTTCTCGCAGACGTGTCGAAACTCGCTGATCGGCTTCACCTGGCGCGCCTCCCCGCGTGATGGCATCGGAGAGTATGCGCCGCGGGTCAGGCTGTCAAGCGTCCCGCTCGGGCGGTTTCGGACTGACGGTGTGCAGCGGCGCGTAGCCGAGCGCCTTCTCGATCGCGGCCTCGAGAACCTCGCCCGCCACCGGCTTCTCCAGCAGATCCGCGGCACCGAGACGGTACCCGCGCACCGCGAGATCGATATCGATCTCTGCGGAGAGGAGCAACACCGGAATCGCGGGGTGGTGGATCCGCGTGGTCGCGAGCAGGGATAGCCCGTCCATTCCCTTGAGCCGGACATCGACCAGCACCAGATCGTAACGATAGCGGTGCATGAACTTGAGCGCCTCGGCGGCGTCATCGGCGATGTCGACGATGCAGCCGAGGCCTCGCAGGTCGCTGCCCATGCTCAGCCGCGGACGCTCGTCGGTATCGACCAGCAGCACCCGCACCGGAGCGAGCGCACGATCCGGCATCGTAAACTCGTCACCGTGCTCGATGTCGTCGAAGGGGCGCCTGGAGCCCATCCACACACCTCGGTCCAGGGTCGGCCGAGCGAGGTGCCTGGTCCGGATGTTCCAGACCGCTCCGCGCAGCCGCCATCCGGCTGCGGAGATGTTCACACCCTCACGACCCACCGTTGCTTCGGTTGGGCCCGGCCTTCAATCAATCAGCAGGGCCCAGATATCGAACCGATCGATCACCCTCGGGTGGATTACACGCAAGATCCGGGCCAACCTGTTTCCTCTTGTCCCCACTTTCTTGATTTATCTTTTTATATCAAGTCATTACACCTACGAGCCGCTGTGCGATCTGATGAAGGGGCCTCGGGACAATGGTGAGTCGAGTCAACACTGGCAGGGCACGACCCAGACGACCAAGCTCCATGTTGCCGGGCTATCCAAGATTATGTACTGATTTCAGTGTGTTGAGTAAAGGAGACTGGAGTCCACAGTCATCCAGCTCCAGTATCTGGCCGCTGCACACGGAAAAATTCATTTCTTTCTTGTGCTTATACTGAAGAACCACGATTTGACCCGTGCCAGCCATGTTGACTGCAGTCAACACAATACCTGGCTTAGGGCCCAAATCTCGAGCCGGCAAGCAGAATCGTGTCATATGACACATCGCGGGATATCGCACGCCGGCTCTCTTGCCGGCACAGGGGGGTCGGCACGAAAGATACCATTGTATCGATGACTTACGACATTCCCCCGCATGGCACGGGCCTTGCCTGCATTTCCTGCCGGCTTTGTAGGAGTGATATCGGTGAACGCACCGACCGTGAGATTGCCGGACCTGGGCCCGTACCGGCCGCTCCGCCCTCTGGGCGAGGGCGGAGTGGGCAGCGTGTACCTGGCCCGGTTCCCTGACTCCCCCCGGCGGGTCGCGATCAAGCTGCTCCATCCCGAGGTCGCCCGTGACGAGACCGCGGTCAAGCGCTTCCTCGACGTGGCGCGCGCGCTGGCCGGCGAGGAGAACCAGCACGTGGCCGCGGTGCTCGGCGCGAGGCGCCTGGCCGCGGACAAGGTCCTGGTCGTGATGGAGTACGTGGACGGCCAGGATCTGGGTGACGTGCTGGCCGACAACGGGCCGCTCGATCCGGAGCGCGTCCGCCTGATCGCGCTGCAGATCTGCCAGGGGCTGTGCGCGGCGCACGACCGCGGCGTGCTCCACCTCGACCTCAAGCCGGAGAACGTGTTTCTCCTCGAGGATGATCCGGGCCGTGATCTGATCAAGATCCTCGACTTCGGCATAGCTCACCTGCGCGCGTCGCCCGGCGGCAGCCCGCCGCCCCGGGATCACGCGGGCCAGCTGCTCGGCACGCCCGAGTACTGGTCGCCCGAGCAGGCCAGCGGCGGCCCGGTGGATGCCAGGTCCGACATCTACTCCCTCGGGGTGCTGCTGTACGAGCTGCTCTCCGGCGCAACACCCTTTGCCTCGCACAGCGTGTCCGACGTGGTGGCGCACCACATGCGCACCGAGCCGGGGCCGATCACCCGCGCGACCGACCTGCCGCCGGTGCCGGCCGCCTTCGAGGAGCTCGTGCTGCGCTGCCTGGCCAAGGACAGGGCCAGACGCTACGCCACGGCCGCGGAGCTACGCCGGGCGCTGGCCGATCTCGACCTCAATCCCCCCTCTGCCGAGGAGGAGGAGACACAGGCCGCCGACGTCCGGCCGGCCGCGGCCGAGCGGGATCCGCTCGTCGGCACCAGGCTCGAGAAGTACAAGGTGACCGCGCTGCTCGGCGAGGGTGGGATGGGCAAGGTGTACGAGGCCGAGCATACCATGCTCGGCCGCCGCGTGGCGATCAAGATGCTGCGCCGCGAGTACTCCACCAACCAGGGCGCGGTGCAGCGGTTCTTCACCGAGGCGCGGGCCGTCAACCGCATCGCGCATCCCAACATCGTCGAGATCACCGACTTCTTCCAGGAAGACGAGGGTGACAACTACTACATCATGGAGCTGCTCGAGGGCATCTCCCTCGATCGCGAGATCGACCGCGAAAAGGGTCTGGCACCCAAGCGAATGGTGCACATCGGCAAGCAGGTCTGCGACGCTCTCGGTGTGGCCCACGAGGCCGGGATCATCCACCGCGATCTGAAGCCCGAAAACGTGTACCTCACACGCCGCGGCGACGAGCGAGACGTGGTCAAGCTGCTCGACTTCGGCGTGGCCAAGCTCCTCGACCGCCACGGTGAATCGGTGCAGACGACCAAGGCCGGAGCGATTCTCGGCACGCCCGAGTACATGGCGCCCGAGCAGGCGGCGGCCAAGCCGGTCGACGCACGAACTGATATCTACGCGCTGGGCGCGATCCTCTACGAGATGGCCACCGGCCGTCCTCCCTTCCGCAGCAAGGGTATCGCCGAGCTGCTGGTGATGCACCTCACCGTGCCGCCCACGTCGCCTCACGAGCTCGACGATCTGAGGTATCCGATCTGGCCGTCGCTCGAACGCGTGATCCTGCGCTGCCTGGCCAAGGATCCGGACGAGCGCTTCCAGACCATGACCGAGCTGAAGAAGGCGCTGGGCGAGGCGCTCGAGCTCGGCCCCTCCAGAACACTCGAGACCATGGCCATCTCGCTGCCGACCGGCGAGCCAAAGGGACGCGGGCGGCTGGTACCGGCGCTGGCCGCAGTCGCCCTGCTGGTCCTCGGCGGCGGCACGGCCTACGGGCTGTTCGGGGAGCAGATCCGCGGCGTGCTCGCGTCTGGATCCTCCACCGAGGGCGGCCCGGACACCGCTGCCCCGACCGCGGTGCCGCCAGCTGCCACGCCCGCGCCCGCGCCCGGCGGAGCGGCCGCGCTGGGGCCCACTCCGCCGGGCGACGAACCGCAGCCGGATCCGGCTTCGGGCCAGGACACGCCAGCGGAGCCGGCCGCGATCCCGTCGCCGGCAGCGAATGAGACGCCGGCCAGGAAGGCCAAGAAAGTCGCGACGGCGCCGCTCAGGCCCCCGAGCGCGGCGCGCTCGCGCAAGCGCCAGAGCCGAATCCGCCTCGCCTTCTCCTCGCTCCCCGAAGGCGCGGCCGTGTACCGCGGCGGCGACCGCGAGCCTCTCGGGCGGACGCCCTTCTCCACCTCGTTCCAGCACTCGAAGCAGTCGGAGACCTTCTTCTTCCGCAAGCCGGGCTACAACGCGGTCCGCCGCGTGATCTCGCTCAAGCGCAACGGACAGGTCCACGCGGTGCTGAAGAGCGGCAAGAAGAAGGCCGCGGCCGGAACGGACCGGACGGCCAAGTCCCGTAAGGGCCCCGGTTCGGACGAGCCGGTCTGGGCCAAGGGGCAGGAGCAGCCGCCCGACAAGAAGGCCGCCGAGGCCAAGGGCAAGACCAAGGGCAAGGCCAAGGGCAAGACCAAGGGCAAGGGCAAGGGCAAGGGTAAGAAGAAGAACACCGGACGCAAGAAGACCGCGGATCCGTTCTAGCCCCGTTTCTTCAGGAATATCTTGACGAAGTTGTAGAACTCGAGCGGCCCGAGAAAGGTCAGCTCCACCGCGCCGAGCGTGATCGCGTCGCCCGGTGCCAGCTCGCACTCGGTGGCGGGCATCAGGATCACGCCGTTGACACGCGTGCCCGTGGTCGAGTTGTGGTCGAAGATGAAGTAGTCGGCTTCCCGGCGCTCAAACCAGGCGTGCTCCCGGGAGAGCGTGGCGTCGTCGAGGAAGATGTCGCACGAGGAGCCGCAGCCGATGGTCATCCGGGTGTCCTGACCGCCGCCCCTGGCGACTATCGGCAGCACAGTGTAGGCCTCGGAGCGCAGCACCGTGCCGGGTACGCGGCGCACCGGATCGTCGCCGAGCGCCAGCCGGTTGCGGGTGTCTCCCGGCGATCCGCCGACAAGGCCGAGGGATTCCATCGCCGCGTGATGCATCAGCACCGCGGGCGGATCCTCGGAGAGATACTCCGCCACGGTCACGCCCTCGGTGAGGTACCGATAGTCACCGATTGACTTCACAGGTCATCTCCATCAATCACCCTCGCCGATCTCGATGATGAACTCAACCCGCCGGTTGGTCGCGTAGGCCTTCTTCGACTTTCCGCTCAGCAGCGGCTTCTCCTTGCCGTATCCGACCGCCTTCAGCCGGAACGGTGAAATACCGCGGTGGACCAGGAAACGCCGCACCGAGTAGGCTCGGTCCTCCGAGAGCCTCTGGTTGAAGGCCCGGCCACCGCGCTCGTCGGTGTGGCCCTCGATGCTCAGCAGCTTGATCTCGGGGTGGGCCCGGAGCGTGGCGGCGAGCTGCTGCAGGATCGAGTAGCTCCGCTTCCTGATCTTGGCCGAGTTCGTCTTGAAGTGGAGCTTCTGGCCCAGGGCGATCTTGCGCCCCACGATCTGGATCGTCGACTCGCCCTCGTCCGGGCAGCCGTCATCGTCCTCGACGCCGTTGATGATCTCCGGCTCGTTCGGACACTTGTCCTCGAAGTCCGGGATGCCGTCCTTGTCGTTGTCCCGGTCCGGACAGCCGTCGGCGTCCTCGAACTCGTCCTTGTCCTCGGTGTCCACCGGGCACTTGTCGTCGATGTCGAAGATGCCGTCGCCGTCGCCGTCGTACTCGGGGCAGCCGTCGTCGTCGTGCACCTGGTTGACCGTCTCGGCCTCGTCCGGGCACAGGTCGTCGCCGTCGAGCACGCCGTCCTCGTCGTTGTCCGGATCGGGGCAGCCGTCCTCGTCCTGGAAGCCGTCCTTGTCCTCGGCCTCGGTCGGACAGCGGTCCACGCCGTCGGCGATGCCGTCCTTGTCGTTGTCCGGATCGGGGCAGCCGTCCTCGTCCTCGTACCCGTCCGGATCCTCGGCCTGGTCCGGACAGCGGTCCCAGGTGTCGAGCAGCCCGTCCCGGTCGTTGTCCTTGTCCGGACAGCCGTCGCTGTCCTCGAAGCCGTCCTTGTCCTCCGGCACGTCGATGCAGGCGTCGATCGGGTTCTCGATACCGTCGCCGTCGCGATCGACGTCGCCCGAGGCGACGAAGGCGGCGCCGATGCGCACGCGCCACTGAGGCGAGCCGTACCCCGGCAGCACACCGGCGCCGCCCGCGGCGGTCAGCTGAAGGACGCCGCGGAGCAGCTTCAGACGCACGCCGCCGAGCGCATCCAGCGGGTTCTCGGCCTCCTTCTTGAACGCGTTGAAGGCCTGCGTGCCGCCGGTGATCTCGGCCACCAGGTCCAGCACCTCGACCGGCGCGACCACGACGCCCAAACCGTATCCGATCTCGTCGTCGACGGTCACGCCCATGGCCCTGGTCTTCTCGCGAAGCAGGAATCCGGCGTTGAGCACCAGCTGCGCCGGTCCGAAGTGCACGCCCGCGGCGAGCTTGGGAAAGAAGCTCACCGTCTCCTCGCCGGCCAGCTCACCCTGGGCCGTGGGTACGGTCAGCGCGAGGTCCACGGCCAGCCCGACGTTCTCCATGTGCAGCAGGGCGACCTTGGCGTGCAACGCCAGATCGCCCATGGAGTACCCCGAGATATCGGCCCGGGGGTCGATTCCCGGGCCCGAGCGATACGGGATCACCGGCACCAGCAGGCCGACCTCGACGAGATCGAACAGGCCGATCGCGCCGGCCGCGTCGAGTTCGAGGGTGCCCTCGACGAGCGACTGCTTGCTGTCGGTGCCCACGGTGCGCACCGCCAGCGGGCGATGCGCGTAGTCGGCCCACAGCGCCACGGCCCAGCCGAGATGCGCGCGCACGCGGTCGCTCTCCATCGAGAGGAGGTCCTGGCCGGTGGTCGGGGAGAGGCGCTGCAGGTTGAAGGCCGGCTCATCGGCACGAGCGGAGCCGCCGGCCAGGGCGGACAGCGCGACGACGAACAGCGCGTTGAATGCAGCGGCGCGCCTCAACGCCGCCTCCGCACCGCGCCGAGCACCAGCAGCAGAAGCAGACCCGCAGCCGAGGAGCCTCCGCTCCCAGTGGCCGCGCAGCCGGCGCCACCCTGCACGACCCTGTTGTTGAGGGTCGCGTCGCAGGCATCGCCGATACCGTCCCCGTCGATGTCCTCCTGGCCCGGGTTGTCCACGTCCGGGCAGTTGTCCTCCTCGTCGTCGCGGCCGTCGCCGTCCCGGTCCGGGTCGATCACATCCGGGACGCCGTCGCCGTCGAGGTCCTCCTGCAGCGGGTTGTGGTTGTCCGGGGCGTTGTCGTCCACGTTGAGCACGCCGTCACCGTCCCGGTCCGGATCGCAGGCATCGCCGAGGCCGTCGCCGTCGAGATCCGCCTGATCCGGGTTGGCGGCATCCGAGCAGTTGTCGTCACAGCCGATTGTCTCGCCCGGCTCGCAAGCGCTGTCGCCCTCGGCGCCGCTGCCGTCGCCGTCCTCTGGAACGCCGTCGCCGTCGCGGTCCGGATCGCAGGCGTCACCGATGTCGTCGCCGTCCAGATCTTCCTGGCCCGGGTTGTCCACGTCCGGGCAGTTGTCGATCGCGTCGTCGGTGCCGTCGCCGTCCTTATCCGGATCGCAGGCATCGCCGATGCCGTCCTTGTCCTGATCGGCCTGGTCCGCGTTGGGCAGGTCCGGGCAATTGTCCACGTCGTTGCTGTGCCCGTCGCCGTCGCGGTCCGGATCGCAGGCATCGCCGATGTCGTCGCCGTCCTGGTCTTCCTGGCCCGGGTTGCTAACGTCCCGGCAGTTGTCGGTCGCGTCGTCCGTGCCGTCGCCGTCCTGGTCCGGATCGCAGGCGTCGCCGATGTCGTCGCCGTCCTGGTCCGCCTGGTCCGGATTGGCCACGTCCGGGCAGTTGTCGTCGGCGTTGTCGTATCCGTCGCCGTCGCGGTCGGGGTCGCAGGCGTCGCCGACGCCGTCGCCGTCGAGGTCCTCCTGGCCCGGATTGTCCACGTCCGGACAGTTGTCGGTCGCGTCGTCCGTGCCGTCGCCGTCCTTGTCCGAGTCGCAGGCGTCGCCGATATCGTCGCCGTCCTGATCCTCCTGCCCCGGATTGGCACGATCCGGGCAGTTGTCCACGTCGTTGTCGTGGCCGTCCCCGTCGCGATCCGGGTCGCAGGCGTCGCCGACGCCGTCGCCGTCCCTGTCCTCCTGGCCCGGGTTCTCCACGTCGGGGCAGTTGTCCAGCGCATCCACCGTACCGTCGCCATCCGAGTCCGTGGCCTGCAGGTCGTCGCTCGGGTCGTTGGGGTCGCGCTCGCCCGGGTCGATGCGGCCGTCGTGGTCCTCGTCCTCCACGCCGTCGGGAACGCTCCCGCGGTCGGTGTCGACATGCGTGGGGCTCGTGGTCGTCGCCGGATCCCCATCGGGCACCCAGTTGCCGGCCTGCAGGTCGGTGTCCGCGTCGGGGTCGGTGTAGCCCAGCTCGGTGCCGTCGAGGATCTCGTCGTCGTCGCTGTCCGGGTCGAGCGCGTTGATGTCGCCGTCGCCGTCCGAGTCGCGATTCCACTGCGGCTCGTCTCCGTCTGGCACGCCGTCGTCGTCGCTGTCGGCGTCGTCGGGATCGGTGCCGGCCTCCTGCTCCTCGCTGTCGGTCAGCCCGTCACCGTCCGTGTCGGGATCGCCGGGGATGTCGTCGGCCGGGTCGTTGGGATCGGTCTCGTCCGGGGCGTCGATCGCGCCGTTCTTGTCGATGTCCTCGGCACCGTCGTCGGTGCCGCCGTTGTCCGTGTCGGTGTCGGTCGGATCGGTGGTCTCCGAGGGGTCGGCGTCGGCGACGAACATGCCGGCCGCCACGTCGGTGTCGGCGTGCGGGGTGTCGATGCCGAGCTCGGTGCCGTCGAGGATGCCGTCGCCGTCGCTGTCCGGATCGAGAGCATTGATGTTGCCGTCGCCGTCGCTGTCGACGAGCGGATCCGTCTCGTGGCCGTCGAGCGCGCCGTCGTCGTCGGTATCCGCGTCACGAGGGTCGGTCCCGTACTGCCACTCGGTGAGGTTGATCAGGCCGTCGCCGTCCGGATCTTCCATTGCGCCGACGATCACGCCGTCGCTCGGCAGGCTCGGCGCCACGTTGGCGGCGATGGCGATCGCCTCGATCACCGTGGCGGTCTCGAGCGGATCGACGGCCAGCGACCATTCCTCATCGACGTCGGAGAAGGTCAGGCCGAGGCTCAGCCCGTCGCCGAACACCTCGATCACGGTGCCGGCCGCCTCGGGCACCGTGCCCTCGACCGTGACGGAGCCGGTGGCGATCGGGTCCTGCAGCACCGGCCTGCGAGTCCGGCCGCGCACCGTCACGGGCGCCGAGGTCGGCGACTCGGCCTCGCCCGGCGCCACGGCCGCGGCGTTGACCGTGTCGCCGGCGCGGAGCCGCGCGACCGCGGCGGCCCATTTGCCGTTCTGGGCCAGGGCCGCGCCAGCGTAGGTGCTGTTCACGGTCACGGTGACGTAGGTGTTGTCCGCCTCGGTGGTGGTGCCGGTGACCAGCCTGTCTCCGTCGGTCAATGGCTGGTCCACGCTGGGAGTGTCGCTGATGTCACGAACCACCACCGGCCGGCTCTCCGGGCTCTGCGTGTCGCCGACAGCCGTGGCCACGGCAGTGACGACCTGGCCCACCAGAAGCGGATCCACGAGCAGTCCCCAGTGGAAGTCATCGAGCGCGACCGTATCGATGGCACCGCCGTCGATGCGGACCTCGACCGCGGTCCCGTCGTCCTCCTCGCAGAAACCGCTAATCCAGGTGTCGCCGCGCGTCAGCGGAGAGTCGACCACCGGCGCATTGGTCACGTCGGCCAGCGCGAGACGCGATCCGAGCAGCAGGATGAGCAGCACCAGGCCGCGACTCCTGAGACTGGTCATCGGTCCTCCCCTGGTCCGCCGGCCACTGACGGACGCGACCCGAGCCCCGGGCGCCCTGAAGCTCTCGGGCTAGCCCCTCCCGTTTCCCGACTCCTCGCCCTCGCGGTTCATTGCGGCCGGCCGGCGCAGCACACGATTCGCACCGCCCTTGATCTGGAAGGTGCCTCGTCCGGCGCGCTCGGTCTTGGGTGAGGTATAGAGGAAATGCCTCACGCGCGCGCGTAGCACGCGCGCCTCCGGTAGCTCGATGTCGGTGGCACGCTCGCGCACGAGCTCGCACACCCGGTCGATCGTCAGCGGCGCCCCGATCTCGCGCAGGATTTCCAGCGCATACTTGGGGATACTGGGCTTGTTGTCGCTGCCCGTGCTCGTCCGCCGGTCCGAACTGCCGCTGCGAGGACGGTATTCCAGACCCTGGGTCCGCCGCGCCTCGGCGTAGCGCATGCGTCGATAGTGCCTGACGCAGTAGCCCCGAACCTTGGCCGGCTCATCGCACTCCGGGTGGGCGCAGATGCCGGGCTGGCTGGACACACCCTCGAACACCAGCTCGGGTGCGAAGCTCAAGCCCGAGGACGCAATCGCGGACATCCCTTGCCCCTCCTCGATGCCGGTGGCCCAGGCACGGCGCAGCTGGCTGTCCTTCAAACCGGCCATCTCGGCCACGGCGATCAGCGCCAGGAGATCGGGATGATCACGCCCGGACGGCTCATCCTCCGGTTCCCCCTTGGCCGTGTCCTGCGCCGCAAGTCCGGCGGCGTGGGTTCTGGCCAAACTCCGCATCATCTGACCAAACAAGTTACGGGTCGGCGGGAGCCAGCGTTTCGAGATCATGAGCGTTCACCTCCAACATGGGGCAATAATAGCACCAACGGGTCGTTAATACACCGCCCCATCGTTGGTGGCAAGGGAAACCTCCCGGGGTGCGACGTCCGCGTTGACTCGGGAGGCGCCCTCTGCTAATGGCCCAGGCGTACCGCGGAGGTTGAAACGATGGAACGCGACCGCAAGGACCTGCTGGACGAGCTCGACGAGAGAAACGGCACCGCCTTGCAGATGGGCGGCGAGAAGCGTATCGAGGCGCAGCACGCCAAGGGAAAGCTGTCCGCCCGCGAGCGCATCGCCGCCCTGCTCGACGACGGCAGCTTCGACGAGTTCGGACGCTTCGTCACCCACAGCTGCACCAACTTCGGCATGGAGAAGAACCGGCCGCCCGGCGACGGCGTGGTCAGCGGGCACGGCACCGTGGACGGCCGGCCTGTGTTCGTCTACGCCCAGGACTTCACCACCTTCGGCGGCTCGCTGGGCAACGCCCACGCCGAGAAGATCTGCAAGGTGATGGACAAGGCGATGGAGAACGGCTGCCCGCTGATCGGCATCAGCGACTCGGGCGGCGCGCGGATCCAGGAGGGCGTGGCCAGCCTGGCCGGGTACGGCGAGATCTTCTTCCGCAACACCATGGCCTCGGGCGTGATCCCGCAGATCTCTCTGATCCTCGGGCCCAGCGCCGGCGGCGCGGTCTATTCTCCGGGCATCACCGATTTCATCCTGATGACCAAGAAGACGAGCTACATGTACATCACCGGACCACAGGTGATCAAGGCGACCACCTTCGAGGACGTGACCCACGAGGAGCTCGGCGGCGCGGGCACACACAACCGCAAGTCCGGCGTGGCCCATTTCGAGTGCGAGAACGACGAGGACGCGCTCGACCGGACGCGCAAGCTGCTCTCCTTCCTGCCCTCGAACAACCGCCAGAAACCGCCCGAGGCCGAGTGCGGCGACCCCGAGGACCGCCGCGACGAGTCGCTGGTCGAGCTCGTGCCGACCAATCCCAAGAAGGCCTACGACATGTACAAGGTGATCGAGGCCATCGTCGACGACGGTGTTTTTCTCGAGGTCCACCGCTACTGGGCGCGCAACATGATCATCGGCTTCGCCCGGCTGGGCGGGATGCCGATCGGCATCGTGGCCAACCAGCCGCCGCAGCTCGCCGGCACGCTGGACGTCAACGCCTCGGTCAAGGGCGCGCGCTTCGTGCGCTTTCTCGACGCGTTCAACATCCCGATCCTCACGCTGCAGGACGTGCCCGGCTTCTTCCCGGGCAAGGATCAGGAGCTCAAGGGCATCATCCGCAACGGGGCCAAGCTGATCTACTCCTACTGCGAGGCCACGGTGCCGCGGATCACGGTGATCACGCGCAAGGCGTACGGCGGGGCGTACCTGGTGATGAACTCCAAGCACATGCGCGGCGACGTCAACCTGGCCTATCCCACCGCCGAGATCGCGGTGATGGGCGCGGCCGGCGCGGCGAACATCGTGTTCCGCAAGGAGATCCAGGCGGCTGAAGATCAGGAGGCCAAGCGCCAGGAGCTGATCGACGACTACGAGAAGCGCTTCAACAACCCGTACGTCGCAGCCGAGCTAGGCTACATCGACGAGGTGCTCAAGCCCGAGGACACCCGGCCGCGGCTGATCCGGGCCTTCCGCATGCTGAAGAACAAGGAGCGGACCATTCCCTGGCGCAAGCACGGCTGCATTCCGCTTTAATCCGTACACATGCACGAGCACGGACTACTGATCTTCGGGCAATTCCGCGAATTCGGTCAGCACCCCGCCGGCGCTCTTGGGGTGGGCGAAGGCGATCTTGGTCCCGTGCACGCCGTCGCGCGGCTCCTCGTCGATCATCTGTAGCCCCGCGTCCTTCATCGCCGCGATCGTGGCGGCCACGTCGTCGACCTCGTAGCACAGGTGGTGCAGGCCGGGGCCCTTCTTGCTCAAGTACTTGGCGATCGGCGAGTCGTCCGAGGTCGGCCAGACCAGCTCGATTCGCGTATCGCCCAGCGGCACCATCACGGTGCGCACCTTCTGCGCCGCCACGTCCTCGGGCTCCGACACCGCGAGGCCGAGCACGTCGCGGAACAGCCTGACCGCCCCGTCGAGATCGCTCACCGCCACGGCCACGTGATTGAGCTTCCTGATCGCCATGGTTCCTCCTATGCCCGGGCCTGGTAGATCCCGAAAACCGCTCGCATCGCGTCGCTGATCTCGCCGACCGTGCAGCGCGCCTTGACCGCCTCGAGGATCGGCGGGAACAGGTTGTCCTCGCCCTCGGCCGCCGCGGTCACCGCGGCCAGCGCCCGCTCCGCGGCCGCGGCGTCGCGTCCGTCCCGCACCGCCGCGATCGCCCTGCGCCGCGCCTCGTCCACGGCCGGATCGATGCGCTGGATGTCCCGTGGCGGGGCCTCGCCTTCGACGAAGTCGTTCACGCCGACCACGATCTCCTGCTTCGTCTCGATTCGACGCTGGACCTCGTACGCCGCGGTCGCGATCTGATCCCGCATCCAGCCGTCCTCGATCGCGGCTACCGAGCCGCCCATCCCGTCGATCTCCTCGATCAGCGCCAGCGCCTCCTCCTCGATGCGGTCGGTGAGCGCCTCGATCGCGTAGCTCCCGCCCAGCGGGTCGATCGTGTCGGCCACGCCGCTCTCGTGAGCCAGCATCTGCTGCGTGCGCAGCGCGATGCGCACCGACTCCTCGGTCGGCAGGGCCAGCGCCTCGTCGTACGAGTTGGTGTGCAGGCTCTGCGTACCCCCGAGCACCGCGGCCAGGGCCTGGATCGCCACGCGCACCACGTTGTTCTGCGGCTGCTGCGCGGTGAGCAGGTGCCCGCAGGTCTGGGTGTGGAAGCGCAGGGCGCAGGAGCGCTCGGACTTCGCGCCGAAGCGCTGCCTCATGATCCTCGCCCACATCCGCCGCGCGGCGCGGAACTTGGCCACCTCCTCGAGCAGCTGGCTGTGCGCGGCGAAGAAGAAGCTCAGCCGGCCGGCAAAGGCATCCACCTCGAGGCCGGCGTCGAGCGCGGCCTGCACGTACTCGATGCCGTTGGCCAGCGTGAAGGCCACCTCCTGCGCCGCCGTGCTGCCTGCCTCGCGGATGTGGTAGCCCGAGATCGAGATCGGATTCCACCTGGGCAGGTGGTCCTTGCAGTACGCGAACAGGTCGCAGATGATCCGCATCGACGGCCGCGGAGGGTAGATGTACGTGCCGCGCGCCACGTACTCCTTGAGCAGATCGTTCTGGATCGTGCCGCGCAGGTCCGCCGGGCTGGCGCCCTGCTCCTCGGCGATCGCGATGTACATCGCGAGCAGGATCGCGGCCGTGGAGTTGATCGTCATCGAGGTCGAGACCTGGGCCAGCGGGATCTGGTCGAACAGCGCGCGCAGGTCGTCGATCGAGGCGATCGAGACGCCGACCTTGCCTACCTCGCCCTCGGCCAGCGGGTGATCCGGGTCGTAGCCCATCTGCGTGGGCAGGTCGAAGGCCACGGACAGGCCGGTCTGGCCCTTCTCCAGGAGATAGCGGAAGCGCTGGTTGGTCTCGCGGGCCGAGGCAAAGCCGGCGTACTGGCGCATGGTCCAGAAGCGGCCGCGGTACATCGTGGGCTGCACGCCGCGGGTGAAGGGGAACATCCCGGGGAAGCCGAGCTGCTCGGCGTACTGCGCGTGGGGCACGTGCTCGAAGGTGTACAGCCGCTCGAGCTCGATGTGTGAGGTGGTCTCGAAGGGCTCGCGCCGCTCCGGGGCCTTGCCGAGCATCCTGGCCAGGGGGCCCTCCTCCCAGGCCTTGCGTGCCTCTTGGTACTTGTCGCCGGCCATCCGCTGCCTCCGTGATTGCGCCGGGCTGGAACTTAGGCCGGCGAGGCCGGGGTGTCAACCGGTAGTCAAGGGCTTGCCCGGTGTGCCGGACTGCGCTAGGCTCACCCGCCTGACAGCGAGACTCACCACAGCGGAGGAGCTCAAATGATTAATCTTCGTAGCCTTTTCGTCGCCCTCGCCCTGCTGATCGCAGCGGGCTGCGGCACGGGCTCCTCGTCAGGCGACGCAGACACGGACGCGGACACGGACACCGACACCGACGCGGACACCGACGCCGACACCGACGTTGATACTGACACGGACACGGATGTCGACACGGACACGGACACGGACGCGGACACGGACGCGGACACGGACGTGGACACCGACGCGGATACCGACGCCGACACCGACACCGACACCGACGCCGACACCGACACCGACACCGACACCGACGCCGACACCGACGCCGACGCCGACACCGACGCCGACACCGACGCCGACACCGACACCGACACCGACACCGGCTGCCAGGCCGACGGCGACTGCGAGCTGGGCAATGTGTGCCGCGGCGGCGCCTGCGTGTCGGGCTGCTCCTCCAACCGCGACTGCCCGGCAGGCCTGCTCTGCGACGCGGATCGCGGTCCGCACGGCGAGTGCGTGCAGTGCCTGGAGCACGCCGACTGCAACGGGCCGGCCGAGCTGTGCCAGGACGGCGCCTGCGTGGTCCACTGCACCGCGGATGCCCATTGTCCGGGTCAGCGCTGCAAGCTGGACACGGGCGACTGCGTGGACTGCCTGGAAAAAGCCGACTGCGGACCCGGGTACCTCTGTCAGGACAATACCTGCGTCGAGGGCTGCGAGGAGGACGCCGAGTGCGCGCCCGGCATTTGCCACCCGACGAAGAAGATCTGCGTGGACTGCATCAGCGACGACGACTGCCGTCTGGGCAACATCTGCATCGACGAGCAGACCTGCGTGGCAGGCTGCACGGGCCACCGGGACTGCCCGCCGGAGCTGCTCTGCGACACGGATCGCGGGGAGCACGGCGAGTGCGTGCAGTGCCTGCAAGACGCCGATTGCGGGGCCAGCGGGTTCGCCTGCGTGGATGGCCTGTGCGAGGAGGCCTGCACCACCGACGACGACTGCCCGCCCGGCCTGCCGATCTGCAAGCAGCCCGAGCGCATCTGCGTCGAATGCCTGGACAGCGACGACTGCCAGCCCGCGCAGATCTGCCTCATCGGCGAGTGCATCCCGGGCTGCGTCGAGGACGGCGACTGCCCGCCGGCCCAGGTCTGCGACACCGACTTCGGCGCCAACGGCACCTGCGTGGACTGCAAGATCGACGACGACTGCCCCACCGGATTCACCTGCGAGGCCGGCGCCTGCCGTCCCTCCTCGGCCGACTCGGTGGTGGTCCCGGGCGGCGAGTTCGTCCGCGGCAGCGACGAGGGCGAGGGCGAGAGCGACGAGCGACCCGAGGAGATCATCACCATCTCGCCCTTCTTCATCGACCGCCTCGAGGTGACCAACGACCAGTACCGCCAGTGCGTCAACGAGGGCGCCTGCGATCCGCCGCAGGACACCACGCTCTACGACGACCCGGCCAAGGGCGACCTGCCCGTGGTGCACGTGCCGTGGTCATCGGCCAGCGCCTTCTGCGGCTGGGCCGGCAAGCGCATGCCGTACGAGGCCGAGTGGGAGAAGGCCGCGCGCGGCGCCCGGCCCGACGAGCGCACCTACCCCTGGGGCGACTCACCCGCGCCCGCCTGCAGCCGCGCCGTGTCCAGCGGATGCGGCGGGCTGCAGCCCGTGGGCGAGAGGCCCGACGGCAAGAGCCCGTACGGCGTGGAGGACATGGCCGGCAACGTGTACGAGTGGGTGTACGACAGGTACTCTTCGACCTACTACGCCGACTCCACCGACGACACCGATCCGTACGGCCCGAGCGACGCGGAGACGTATCCCAGCAGGGTGATCCGCGGCGGCGGGTTCGACTCGGATCCGGTGTACGTGCGCTGCGCCAACCGCGCCTCGCGCGACCCGGCCCTGGGCCACGCGGACGTGGGCTTCCGCTGCGCGCGGCGGGCGATCCCCGCGGCCGACCTGGTGGTCACACCCGAGAGCGGCGACACCTCGACGTCCTTCCTCGCCGACGCCTCGGGCAGCACCGACCCCTGGGACCCGCCCGCGGCCCTGGAGGTGCGCTGGGACTGGGACGGCAAGAAGGTCCGCGGGCTGTCCGCGCCCACCTGGGACACCGGGTTCAGCACGGACAAGACCGAGCGCCACACGTACCTCGAGCCCGGGATCTTCCGCATCACCGTGGAGGTACGCAACTCGATCGGCGGCACGGCCGAGGCCACGACCGTGGTGCGGGTGGCCGGCGGCACGGGCTGGGACGGCGACGCCTGCCTGAACCAGGAAGACTGCGTGTTCGGGTACCAGTGCCTGGGCGGGATCCCGGGCATCATCCCCGGCGTGTGCCGCGAGACCTGCGGGCTGCTGATGGACACCGAGTGCCTGGAGCAGCCGAGCTACACCTGCCAGTACGACGGGCTGTTCAGCCTGGCCTGCCTGCCGCCGTAGCGGTCTACCTCAGGTCCACGATCACGCCGCCCGAGGCGCCCGTGGCGAGGTACGCCGCGGTGCCCAGCACGCGCACATCGAGCACCTCGACGCCCGCCTCGTACGTGGCGATCGGCGTGGGACTGGTGGGCGTGCTCAGGTCGAAGATCGTCAGCCCCGAGCCCTGGGCCACGAAGGCGTAGCGACCGTGCACGCGCACCTCGCGCGCGAAGCCCGGCGTGCCCGCCGCGCCGACCTCTACCGGCGGGCCGCCGCTGATGTCGACCACCCGCAGGCCAGCCCAGCCCGAGGCCACGTACGCCAGCGAGCGCGTCATGGCCACGCCCTTGGGACTGCCCGGCAGGCTGATCGAACCCATGCTGCCGAGCCCCGAGCGCGTCAGGTCATAGAGCCGGAAGATCGGGAAATCGGTGACCACCGCCGCCCGCCCCGCGGCCACGGCCACGGCCGCGCTGGAATTCGACTCGCTGAAGGCCTCGCTGTCGACCTGCTGTAACTTGCCCATCGGCTCGCGGATGCTGATCAGCTCCACGGTGTTGCGGTTGGCCACGGTGACAGCGTACTCGCCCCACAGCGCCACGGGGCCGGCCTTGTTCTCGCAGTCGCCGCAAACGTCGATCGGCGTGCCCAGGTCGTGCAGCTCGTACGCGGTGAGCGGGTCGATGTCGTTGCCCACGAAGGCGTACCCGTTGCGCACCGCGATGCCGAGCAGCCAGGCGTCGGTGATGTCCTCGGACTGCCACTGGGTCGGCGTGCCGCCGTACACCTCGACCTCGATGAGCTTGTCGCAGCCGATGCCGAACACGCTCCCGCCGTCCACCACCAGCCGCTCCAGGCAGTCGCTGATGCTGGTGCGCCTGCGCGGCGCGCTGGCATCGATCAGCTCCACGATGCGCAGGCCGCCCTCCTTGTCGACCAGGTACACGTACGGCCCGTCCACGGCCAGCGCCGAGGCCGTGCCCGGCGTGTCCATGTACCCCATCTCCTCGAAGCGCACGTCGCTGGCCGGATCGGCCGCGTCCTCGGAGTCCCACACCCGCAGGCCACGTGAAGCTTCGGCCACGACCGCCTCGCTACCCACGATCCGCAGGTCGGCCGCCGCGTCGGTGGTCTCGCGGCCGACCGGCTCGGTGGCGAGGGAGTCGTCGCCGTGATCGACCTTGCCGCAGGCCGCGCCCTCGGCGGCCACGGCCAGGCAGTACGACCGCGTTCCACCGTCGATCGACTGGGGCGGGCCGTCGCCGGCGGAGAGACCGAGGCTCCGCGTGGCGAGCTCGGTCACCGAGGACGGGTCGGTGATGTCGTACATCCCGATGGTGCCGTCTCCCTGGGCATCGAGCATGTGGCCGGACCACGGCTCGATCGCGCGCGAGTCCGAGGGCGCCGTCGGATCCGAGTACTCGCCGGTGGTGTACCACTTGCCCAGGGTGTCGTCTTCGTTGATCCGCAGACCCATGAAGCTGTACCCGGAGCCGCGTGCGGCGTGGGCCCAGCCGCGGTGGATCTCCACGTCGGTCGCGCTGTACAGGTTCCACACGTACGAGGAGTCCGCGCTCGCCGGAGCGAGGGGATCATCCACATCGACCAGCACCATGTTGCGGTCGACCACCACCGCGGCCCAAGAGCCGGCCACGTCGAAGGCCAGGTGCTCACCGCCGAGATCGACCGAGCCCAGGGTCTGCGGCTGGGTCGGGTCGCTGACGTCGATCACGGTCAGGCCGCGCAGCGCGTCGAGCAGGTAGAGCAGCCCACCGTCGAACACGGCCTCGGCGTACAGCTCGAAGGCCAATCCAGGGCCGACGATCGAGGCGCCGCCCGGCACCGGACCGCCGAACTTCCACAGCTGCGGGTTGGGATTGGCGTAGCGGAACACCTCGGTCACGCTGCCCGCGCCGGCGTCGAACAGCAGGCCGGACTCGCTGGTCGCGATGCGGGTCAGCACCGTGGGTGGATCGTCCATGGTGCGGACCTCGAGGAAGCCGTAGCCCGCGACGTACACGCGGTTGTTCGCAGGATCGGGGTACACCGACTCCAGCGTCTCGCCGGTGATCGCCGCGCTGAGCTGCTCCGGTGCCCAGCGGGCCTCGCCGACGCCCGGAATCTCGATCTTTCGGAAGCCGTACCCCCAGTTGGCCGCGTACGCCATCCACAGCTCATCCGGCGTGCCCGGCCAGGTGAACAGGCGAAGGTCGACGATGTCACCCATCATCGGGTCGTGGACCTCGGAGACGGTGGCGTCGCCACCATAGGGCCGCAGCTCACCGCCGCCGTCGATCTCGAAGTGCTTGAGGCCAATCTCCTCGCACCAGTTCTCGCTGATCACCATCACGGCGTGGGCGGCGGGCAGATCCGGATGGCGGGAGGCGACCACATGGCTCGGGGTGCTGTTGCACATCGAGCCCGTGGCGTTGGCCAGGAACTCGGAGGTGCCCATCAGGAACTCGCAGGGCTCGCCGTCCGGGTCCGGGCCATCCTCGAGCAGGTACCCGTACACGCGGCCAGGGAGACCGCCGCCGACCACGGCCGGCCGGTTGGCGGCCTCATAGGTCAGATCGACCACGTCCACGCCGATGGTCTCGCCGCCGCCGGAGCAGCTTCCGCAGACCTGCGCGTTGACCTGAACCGAGAGGTCCGAAACCGGCGCGGTCACGAAGCGGATACCGGAACTGGTGGCCACGCAGGTCGCGCTGGCGCCCACACCCCGCGCCGTGCCGCCCGCGACCATCAACTGCCAGCCGGTGGTCTGGGAAAGCGTAGAGGCGTCGAACAGTCCCACCCGGCTGCTGTCGTCGAGCAGGGCGATAGTCGCGCCCCCAGGCATATCGGTGGCATCACGAACCTGGTACACGCCGGTGAGAGTCGAACTGGCCAGATCGACGAAGCTCTCCGGATCACTGAAGTCGACCTCCAGCAATCCGGCCCCCTCGTCGATCACGAAGGGCTTGGCCTCGCTGCCGGTGATCGCCACGGCCGAGCCCGGCACGTCCATCGCGCCGTACCCGGCGAGGCCGGCGCTGGGGTCGAAGAACTTGACGCCGGCCTCGCCGCGCGCCACCACCACGTACCCGCCGTTGATCGCCAGGTCGAGCGGCGGGAGGTTGAGCGCCTTGGTCGCGCTCACCGATGGATTGAGCGCATCGGTCGCGTCCCACTGCTGCAGCTCGACGTTGCGGAAGTCGAAGATGAACAGGTCGGCGCCGTCCACCACCCGCGGTCCCTCGGGCAAGATCGGGGAGGCGCGCTCGCTGGGCGTGCTCGGGTCGGTGACGTCGAGCACCTTGGTCCCGGCGTAGAGCGCCTTGTTGGTGCCGTCGTCCCGCAGCGCGATCTCGCCGGCGTCGCTGGTGTAGAAGTAGAAGTACGTTCCGATCTCGCTGACCGCGAGCGGGTCGGTCACGTCGAACACCGATATCGCCACGTTCTCGTCACGCACGTACGCATGATCGCCGTCGACGATCAGCTGGATCGCGCTCTTGCGCACCGGCGCCGCGGCCGCGCGCACCGGATTGCTCTGGTCGGAGATGTCCACGATCTGCAGGCCGAACTCGCCGCCGGCCACGATGGCCCACTTGCCTCCGCCCGCCGCAGAGAACGCCGACTCGAAGGCCCCGCCGGGCAGGTCGACCTCGGAGAGCTTGGTGATCGTACTCGGCACCGAGAGGTCGAGCAGCTCGAGGCCCTGCCCGGTGGAGAGCAGGCCGAGGTCGTCGGGACCGATGGTCAGCGAGCGGGCCGTGCCGCCGATCGCGCCCACGTCCTCGGGCGTGACCGTGTTGGGCACCACGCTGGTCTCCAGCGTGCGCGGGCTCTCCTGGCCGATCACGTCCACGGCCGAGAGCGAGATGTACATCGGCGTGCCGTCGGGCAGCCCGGTCAGGCCGGCCTGCAGCACGTCACCCACGAACACCGGCGAGGCGCCCTGGTCGGCGAAGCTGCCGTTGGGCAGGCCCGGCGTGGTGCCGTAGTACACGTTGTACCCCACCACGTCCTCGGAGGGGCTCGGCTGCCAGCGCGCCTGGACCTGCGCCTGGCCCTGGGTGAACTCCGGATCGACCGGCGGCAGCGGCGGTGTCGAGTCCTCGGTGATGGCCACGAAATCCGCGTCCGAGGCGTTGCCCGCCTTGTCCGCGGCCCGCACGAGCAGGGTGTTGAGCTGGTCGTCGAGCAGGTAGAACACGTAACCCGTGGCCGCGCCCTGGTCGACCCAGTCGGTCACCGGCGTGCCCGTACCGTCGTGGCCGCCGCGGATCTGGTACCCGGAGAAGTTGGCGTCCGTGCTGGTCACGGCCAGGTCCAGGGTGCCGACGTCGGGATAGCGGTTGGGATCGACCAGGCCCACCGCGGTCTCGGCCACGTCCTCGAAGCCGGGTGTCGTCGGCGCGGTGACGTCGACCACGAAATCCGTACCATTCGCCGGCGTGCTCTCGCGGCCGGCCCGATCCACGGCCCTGACGGACCAGGTATGCAAGGCTTCCGTCAGCACCGGTGCCACGAAGGACACCGACGGCGTACCGTACTCCGCGGCGTCGATGGTCACCACGTAGTGTTCCACGTCGGTCGCAGCGCTGGCCGTCCACGACACCGTGGGCGCGAGCAGCGCGGCGTAGTGCCGGCCGTCGCCGTCGAGTCGCCCGGGCGAGACCGGCGCCGTGGGCGCGGCCGGCGCGGTCAGGTCGTAGAAGATCGAGTCGAGCGTCACGGCCGACTGGTTGCCCGCGTCGTCGCGGTACTTGGCATACACCGGCTGGGTGCCCTCGCTGGCGGCCAGGTCGACCGTGGAGCCCGGCCAGGACCCGCTGGCCACCCAGACCTCGGCGACGAAGGTCGGATCGAGCCCGAACTTGGCGTGACTGGCGCCCACGGCCGAGAGATCGAGATCGACGGTGGCGTCGATGGTGTACTCGGCGCCTCCGTCGAGCAGCACGCTCGGCGAGGACGGCGCCACGCTGTCGAGCAAGATCGAGTCGGACGGCCCCTCGAGCTCGTTGTCCGCCGCGTCGAGACACCTGACGTACACGCTTCGCGCCACACCGTCGGCCGAGCCCGAGGCGAGCAGCCAGGAATCGATGCCCATCGGGCTGCTGGTGAACGCCTGCCAGGAGGCGCCCGGGAAGCCCGGCTCGTTGGACAGCTGCACCGACACGATCGGGCTGCGCCCGTCCGTGTCGACCGCCGTGATCTGGAGCTCCACGTCGCCCAGCGCGGTCAGCGCCCCGTCGTCCTGCGGGTTGTCGCTCAGGTCATAGGAGGTGCCCGTGATGGCCACCTCGCAGGTGCTCGGCGCCGCGGTGTCGAGCACCACGCTCACCGGATGCGGGCCAGACGTGTTGTGCGCCAGATCGCGGAGGTACACGTTCAGCGTCTTGGTCGCGCTGCCGCCGGTCAGGGTCAGCGGCATGGCAGACACGTACGCGCCCCAGCCCCCGCTGGCCTCGTCGCAGTTCGCGGGCGCGCCCGAGTACGGCCCGCTGACGCAGACCTGGTCCGCGCTGACGGCATCGACGTGCAGGGTGATCGCGGCGTACTTGGTGTACCCGTTGCCCGGTTGGCCGTCGAGCGCGTTCTCCTCGATCGACACGCCCACGCCGCCGGGGGCATCGCCGTCGACCACGATCGCGGCGCTGCCCACGGTCTCGTTGCCTGCCCGATCCCAGACCTTGGCGAACACCTGGCGCACGCCGCTGCCCGCGACCAGGTTCCAGCCGTTGAGCGTCACCGGCGGTGCGCCGGCACCAAAGGTCCCGCAGGTTCCGCCGCTGAAGCTCACGTCGTTGGCCACGCAGTACGATAGCGAGTCGGCGTCGAGCGCGTCGTCCGCGGTCAGCGTCAGGTTCACGGTGGCGTCGTGCGAGTACCCGGCCGGCTCCCCGCTGTTGCCGGCCGCAGCCAAAGACACCGGCGTGGGTGCGGCCGAGTCCAGCGCGACCGTGTCGCTCGCCTGAAGCAGGTTGCCGGCCAGGTCGCGGAACTCCACGGTGACCTGCTTGCCCGTGCCGTCGCCGGGGATCAGGCTCCAGATCCGCACCGTGGCGTACGGCTCCCACGAACCGCCGGGCAATGCCCCGTTGGCTAGCCGCATCTCCTGGATGTCCGTGGTCGCATCGACCGCACCCAGGGTCAGCTCCACGGTGGAGCTGCTGACGTGCGTGGCCCCGCCCTCGATCGCCACCGAGCCGCTCGCCGGCGGCGTGCCGTCGTACACCACCGCCGTGGACAGGGGACCCGCCTCGTTGCCGGCCGCGTCGCGGAACCGCACCGACACGGCCTTCGGTCCGTCGATCGAGTCGTCCAGCGTGACCGTGATCGTGTCCTGGTGCGCCTGCCAGACGCAGCTCGCCGCGCCCTGGACGTCGCCGTAGATGCACATCTGGTCCGCGCCGACCGCGGGCACGCTCAGCTCCACGTCCGCGTTGTTGGTGTACCCGTTGCCGATGATCGGATCCGGCGGCAGCTCGGTCAGCGACAGCGAGAAGTCGCTCGGCGCGGTACGATCGAGCGAGATCCCGTCCGAGGCAAAGCCCGCTATCTCGTTGCCCGCGCCGTCGCGGTACTTCACGTACACCGTCTTCGGACCGTCTCCCGGCGCGAGGAACCAGGCCCGCGTCGTGGCGTACGGCTCCCACTGCGCGCCGGGGAAGCCAGAGTCGTTGGAGATCAGCATCTGCGCGGGATCGGCCGTACCGCTCCCGCAGCCGCCCGGGTACCCGGCCGAGCACACGTCCTCGGCGGACAGGGACAGCGTCACCAGCGCGTCTCGGGTCCATGCGGCGCCGCCGTTGATCTCCAATGTGGCGTTCTCCGGAGCGACGCGGTCGAGGTAGATCGTGTCCTCGGCCGGCCCGGCCGAACGGTTGCCCGCCCGGTCCACGAACCACACCGACACCGTCTTCTCGCCGTCCGCGCCGGGCGGCGGATCCACCAGCCGGAAGGGCGAGAAGCTGGCCTGGAAGGGCTGATCGTCGGCCGGATCGCAGGCGCCGGTGAAGGAGAGGCACATCTTGCTCACGCCGCTGGTCGCGTCCTGGCCCACCAGTGTCAGCGACACGTCCATGTCGTCGCTGAAGGCCGCGTCCCCGTTGATCTCCACGCTCGAGGCCGGGTCCGGCGCGATCGTGTCCAGCACCACGCTCGAGGAGAACACCGGCGACTCCTGCAGTGCGGCGTCGCGGAACTTGACGTACACCGTTACCGTGCCGTCGCCGGACAGCAAGTCGTACGGATGCGTGTTGCCCGCGTCGTCGAAGTTCTCCCAGGCCCCGTCCGAGAAGCCGTCGTCCTCGGCGGCCCAGATCTGATCCGGGTCGGGTGGCAGCTGCGAGAACACCAGCGTCACCTCGAGCTCGTTGAGGAACTCCTTGTCCCCGCTGACCCGCTCCTCGATCGTGAAGTCGCCCTGCTGGCGGCCCAGCTCACCCAGATCCGCGGTGGTCGTCTTGTCCTCCTCGACCACCACCGGGCCGGCCGTGGTCGACAGGTACCCCTCCTTGCGCGCGGTCAGCGAGTACGTACCCACCGGAACGCTGTCGATGCGGAAGTCGCCCGAGCCCCCGGTCACGCCGGCAAAGCCGGTGCCGTCCACCTCGACCGTGATCCCGCTGTGATCGTCGCTGGCCACCAGCGTGGCCGTGCCCGCGATGCTGCCGCGGGCGATCGGCAGGTCGAGCGTGCCCGCGTCGGTGGCCTGCCCGGCCCGCACCGTGACCACGGTCTGCGCCGAGCTGAAATCGTCCTTGCTCGCTGTCAGCGGGTACGTACCGGCCGGCACTGCGGCGATGGTGAAGACCCCGTTGTCCTCGGACAGGGTGGACAGGCCGCTGCCCTCTAGCACCAGCAGCACGTCGCCGTACGCGTCGGTGGCCTCGCCCTCGAGCGTGACCATGCCGGTGACCGATCCCGGATCGGCCGGCAGCAGCAGGTTGGCCACGTCCGTGGTCTCGCCCTCGAGCACGTTGACATCCGGGGCTTGCGCCGGCGTGAAGCCCGACGCCGATGCGCGCACCGTGTACTGACCCACGGGCACGCCGCGAATGGTCCAGTCGCCGCCCGCGCCGGTCACGGCCGACAGCGCGCTGCCCGCCACCTCGACCAGGATGCCCGAGCGATCGGCCTCGCCCTCGCGCTCGGCTGTCCCGGCCAGGTCGCCGCGGGCCACGGCGAGCTCCAGGGTGCCCGCGTCAGCCCGTTCGCCGGGCTCGACCGTCACCAGCTTCTCCGCCGCCGCAAATCCGGCGGCCAGGGCGGTGAGGGCGTAGGTGCCCGCCGGTACGTCACTGACCAGGAAGCTCCCGTCGTCCTGGGTCAGCACGCTCTGGCCCGCGATCAGGATCTCCGCGCCGCCGTGCTCGTTCGCACCCCTGCGCTCCAGCACAACCGCGCCCGCGACCGAGCCGGGGTTGGCCGAGAGCACCAGATCCGGCACCAGCGTCTCGCCGTCCGCGACCAGATCAACGTCGCTGGCCGTCGCGTCGAGATAGCCCTCACTCGAGGCCCGCACCGTGTACTGGCCCACGGGCACGCCGGAGATCGTCCACTGACCCGTGGCCGCGGTCACCGCGGTCAGGTCCTCGCCCTCGACCTCGACCAGGATCCCGCCGTGCGCGCTTGCATCCTCGCCCGCGCGCCGCGCCACGCCCCGGAGGCTGCCGCGGGAGCGTGGCATGGTCCGCGAGCCCACGTCGCTGTTCTGCCCCGGCTCGACCGCCACGTACGGCACCGCGACCGCGTCGAATCCATCGAGCGTCGCCCTCAGCGAGTACGCCCCGACAGGCACGCCGGTGAAGGCAAAGGCGCCCGGCGCGTCCGTGGTCTCGGTCCGTACCGGGTCCGTGCTCAGCTCCACCGTGATCCCGGCGTTGCCGTTCGCGCCCGCGCCCTCGAGCACGAAGCGGCCAGCCACGCCACCACTGGTGTTGAGCTCGATCCCGTCCTCGACGATGTCGGTCTGGTTGCCCGCGTCGTCGGCGAAGCGGACGAACACCGTCTTCTGCTCCTCGCCCTCGGTCAGGATCCAGCCCAGCGACGGCGCGTACGGCATCCACTCCTCGCCGGCCAGGCCAGCGTCGTTCGACACCATCATCCGCGTCGCGCCGTCGGCCGACAGCGTCAGGCCAACGGTCCGGCTCGCGGTCAGCGCCGCGCCCCCGTCGATCAACAGCGACGGATTCTGCGGCGCCATGCTGTCCAGGCTCACGGTGTCGGTCACAACGTCGCTCTGGTTGCCCGCGCCGTCGCGGAACTGGGCCAGCACCTCGCGCTCGATGCCGTCCGGCTCCTCCGTCGGCCCCAGCGGGAGCTCCACCACCTGCTGCGCCGCGAAGTCGACCCACGGCTCGTCGAACACGTCGCCGTCCAGGGCCACGCGCATCGACGCCACGCCGGAAAGCGCGTCCGCAGCTGCCAGGGTCAGCGCTACCTGGCGGCTCTGCACGTACTCCGCGCCGTCGGCGATGCTCACCTCGGCGCCCACGGGCGCCACGCGATCGAGCACGATGCTGTCGCGCACGATCGGAGTGATGAAGCCCTCGTTGTTGCGGAAGCGGGCGTACAGCGTGCTCACGCCGTCCTCGCCCGCAAGCGTCCACGGGTTGTCCACCTGGAAGGTCTGCCACTCGCCGTCCGCCAAATCCGGATCCTCGGAGATCTTCATCTCGTCGGCCTCGAAGGCCAGCACCCGCAGGGTCACGTCCGCGGAGTTCGTGTACTCCGCGCCTTCGTCGATATCGATCACGCCCGAGATCGAGCGCAGCACGATGTCGTGCACCGGCGTGGCCTCGTCCTCGGTCACCAGCACGGTCAGCGTGTCCCAGTTGAAGAACTCCTCGTGCGTGCCCTGGACCACGTAGCGGCCCACGGTCAGCCCGTCGAGGCTCCACGAGCCGTCCGGGTTGCTCGACACGCTCTTGCCGGTCTCGCCCGCGGCCAGCCGGCCCTGCTCGGGGGCGGGCCGTGCGGTGACCAGCACGCCGCCGTGGGTGTCCAGCGGCACGCCCGGGACCTTCTCCAGCACCACGGCGCCGCTCAGCGAGCCGCGCGCCGCCACCAGACGGACCTCGCCCAGATCGACCCGCGTGCCGGTGTCCACGTAGAACCCGGTCTGGCGCCACACCGAGTGGCGCGGCGCCTCGATGCGCAGCTCGTGCACGCCGGGGATCAGATCCGGGATCTCGAAGGTGCCGTCCGGGCCCGGGATCACGGCCTTGCCCGCGGTCTGCACGCGCACCACGGCCTGCTCCAGGTCGACATCGAGCTCGGGCACGATCCGGCCGGCCAGGCTGCCCGGCTCGCGTTCGTGGGCCGGGACATCGGGATCGTACGGGTTGCCGGCCGGCAGCGAGGTGTCGCAGCCGGAGGCGATCAGAGCAAAGCAGGCCACCGTGGCGAGCAGGATCTGCCGGTACATCTTCTAGCCCCCCTATCGGAATTGTCGGGTCGTATCCAGGCAACTATGCCTCGCGCGAGCGGGAGGGTCAACCGGCGTCGCAGGTGGGATTGAGCGCCCGGACGGGATCCGCGGTGCAGCCTACCGCAGGTCCACCACCACCGTACCCGCACCCTCCAGCGCCAGGTACGCCGCCGTGCCGTGGGCCTTCACGTCCCACACCGTTGCGCCCGCGTCGTACGTGCTCACCGGCGTCGGAGCCGCCGGATCGATCAGGTCGAAGATGGTCACGCCCGTACCCTGGGCCACGAAGGCGTAGCGGCCGTGCACGTCGACCGCCTGGGCGAACCCGGGCGTGTCGGCCTGCCCCACCACGACGGGGCTGTCGGGATCGGTGGTGTCGACCACGGTCAATCCGGCCCAGCCCGCTGCCACGTAAGCGTGACTCCAGCTTAGGTCCACGGCACCCGCAATTCCGGCCAGCGCCAGGCGCCCGCGCCGGTACAGGCCGTCGCGCCTGGCGTCGAACAGCTCGATCCCCATCTGGTCGTTGACCACGGCCACTCGGCTGCCCGCCAGGCCGATGCCGTTGATCTCGGCGCTGACGGCGAGCAACAGGTTGTCGACCAGTGCCAGCGCGCCAGGATCCGTGGCGTCGACCATTTCCAGCGTGTCTCCGCCGGCCACGGTGATCACGTACTCGCCCCAGCGAACCAGCGGCCCGGCCTGGGCTGTGCAGGCCGCGCAGGTGTTCAGCACCGAGAGATCCGCCAGCGCGACCGAATGCAGTGCGTTGATCCCGTCGCCCACGTAGGCGTATCCCTGTCGCACCGCCAGGCCTGTGGGACCGTTGTGGGGGAAGGGGGCCGAACCCGTGGCCGAGGTGATGTCCATCGAGTACAGCTTGGTATAGGCCAACTCCTGGCAGCCCAGCGAGTACAGCGCCGCGCCGTCGAGGGCGAGGCTCGAGGAGCAGGCGCTGGAGCCGGCCCGCCTCCGCGGCCGGACCACGTCGGCCAGCTCCAGCACCAGTACGCCGCCCTCGCCGTCCGAGAGATACGCGTATGGGCCCGAGAGGGCGATCGACATCGCCCTGCCCGCCGTGTCGAGGAAGCCCACCTCGTCCGTGATCAGGCCCGAGGCGTCCACCTGCGCCGCATCCCAGACGCGCAGCCCGCGTCCCGCCTCGGCGGCGACCACCTCGGCGCCGACGAGCACTCCGTCGAGCACCTCGGCCGTGGTCTCGCGCCGGTCCGGTGGATCGGTGATGGCCCCCGAGACCGGATCCCAAGGCCCGCAGGCGAAGCCGCTCCTGCCGGCCGACACGCACCAGGCCCGGGGATCGATCAGGGCCGACTCGGGACGCCCCTCCTCGCTGACCATCTGGGTGATCATCTCGCTGCCCACCACGGCTGCGCTCGGCGGGTCCGCGATGTCCCACATGTTGACCGAGCCGTCGTCCTGCGCCTCGAGCAACCGGTCGCCAAAGGTGGCGACCCCTGTGGGCATGCCGCCATTGTCGTCGAGCCGGGCGTAGTCGGTTGTGTGTTCGTTGGTGCCGAGGGTGCCGTCGGACTTGATGCGGTAACCCAAGGTGCCCCACGCGTTGCCCATCGGGATGTAGATCCAGCCGCCGTGCACGCGCACGTCTTCGGCGTGGACGAAGCCGCCGTGACCGCGCTGATCCGAGACGGTGGGCGCCGTCGGGTCGGACACGTCCACCAGGAACAGGGCCTTGTCCGCCACCACCGCGGCCCAGGGCCCGGCCACGGAAAGAGCCCGGTGCGTGTCGCCCAGATCGAGCGAGCCGAGCTCGACCACGGCCGCCGGGTCGCTGGCGTCGAAGATGCGCAGCCCCTTGAGCGCGTCCAGCAGGTAGAGCAGGCCGCCGTCCTCGATCGCCTGGGAGTAGAAGTCGAAGGGCTGTCCGGCGCCGCCCAGGGCGGGTCCCGCCGTGAAGGCGCCTCCATAGATCATGCCCAGGCCGACGCTGGGCGACTCGAACTCCCGCGTGGCCACCAGGAGGTTCGACCCGGCCCTGCGCACCGCGTCCGCCTGGAAGGTCTGGGCGCGGTACTGAAGCGCGCCGCTGGACAGCGTGCGGATCTCCACGAAGTCCTCGCCGCCAACGTAGATCACGTCATCCGCGTAGTTCGCGTGAACGGAGGTCACCGTGCCCTCGGTATCGCTGTTCGAGTCCATCACGAAATCGGTATGGCCCATGTGATCGATCATCCGGATCTCGTACCCACCGAAGTTGGCGAGCACCACCGCGAGATCGGTCGGGCCGCTGCCCGGCCAGCTGAACACCTGCAGGTCGACCACCGGATCACCGCCAAAGGTCGAGGCGGTATAGCTTGCAGAGGGCGGAAAGCCGTAGGGATCGAACTCGAACACCCGATGCCACCCGCAGTGCATCCGCGTGTTCGCGCCAACCATGTACCCCTTGTCCATGGTCGGGCTCCACGCGCCGGAGTAGACCGACAGCGGTCCCGAACACGAAATGTTGGGGATCGGGTTTCCCTGCACATATTCGAGGCTGCTGGTCCAGCCGCAGCCGGTGGGATCGGCGGTGGCCCAGCCGATCTGGGTGTCCAGACCCACCACGGCGATGATCATGCCGGGCTCGTCGAAGACCGTGATATCGGTCCAGCCAGGCAGCCCTCCGGACGCGGCGATCGAGTTGGCCGCCGACGGATCGGCGTGGGGCGCGGCCACCAGATTGTTTGCCGAGCTTCCCACGATACATCCAGGAGTGACATCGAGCGCAACGGGGCCGCCGCCGGTCCAATCGGCGTGCACCGCGGTCTGCGTCAGGTCGGTGAGCGAGTAGATCGCGAGGCTGTCGTCATCCTGAAGCACGGAGAGCGTGCCCTGCCCCGGCTCCACCTCCAGGCGCATGTAGTCGCCGAGGCTCCGGCCGAAGAGATCGACGAAGCACTCCGGGCTCGACAGGTCGAGCGGCAGCAGGCCCGCGGTACGGTCGACGAGGAACGGCCGCGCCGCGTCGCCGGCCAGCGCCTCGACGTACCCGGGCGCGGTCATCATTCCCACCGGCCAGAGGTCCGGCGAGATCTCGAAGACCTTGATCCCGTACGCGCCGCGGCTGGCCAGCAGGTACGGGCCGTACGCCATCAGGTCCACCGGCTCGCCGTTGGCAACCAGCTGCACCTCATCCACCAGTGACGGGGCCAGCGGATCCGCCAGGTCCCAGCGCTGCAGGGAGTCATCGAGCATGGCGAACAGCTCGCCGCCCATCACCACCTTGGCCCCGCTGCCGAGACCGACGGCCGCCGCCGCGGTCGGCTGGTCGGGTGAGGACACGTCGAGGATCACGTTGCCCGCGTAGAGCGCCGGGCTCTCGTACGCCATCGGTCCATCCCCTTCGCCCGCCGTATAGAAGTACGTCGCTACCTCCTGCGGGTCGATCGGATCCGCGAGATCGAAGACGGCCACGCCGGCGAGCTCGTCCCTCACGAAGGCGTGGCCGCCGACCATCAGGATCTCCACGGCGCTCACGCGCACCGGTGCCGCGGACACGCGGAACGGGTTGGCGGTGTCGGTGATGTCCACGACCTGCAGGCCGGCTTCGCCGCCGGCCACGATGGCGTAGTCCCGACCGCCGGTGAAGTACGGAACCGCCTGGAAGGCACCTCCGGGCAGCGCGAGCGAGGAGAGCGTCCGGAGGTCGGTCGGGTTGTTAACGTCGAGCAGGCGCAGCCCCAGGCCGGTGGCCAGCAGGCCCAGGTTGCCGGCGAGCGTGAGCTCTCGCGCCGTGCCGCCGAGCACTCCCGCCACCTCGGGCGTGACCACGTTGGGCACGGTCAGCACCTCAAGCGTGCGAATGCTCTCCTGCTCTATGCGATCGATCGCGGTGAGCGAGATGTAGATCGGCGTGCCGTTGGGCATCCCGGTGAGCCCGGCCTGGCGCACGTCGCCGGCGTACACCGGCGAGGCACCCTGATCGGCGAAGGATCCGTTGGGCAGGCCCGGCGTGGTGCCGTAGTAGAGGTTGTACCCCACCACATCATCGGAGGGGCTCGGCTGCCAGCGCACCTGCACCTCGCCCTGGCCCTGGCTGACCTCGATGCTCAGCGGCGGCAGCGGCGCGGTCGAGTCTTCCAGCAGGTTGACGAAGTCGGCGTCGGATGAGTTGCCTGCCTTGTCCACGGCCCGCACCATCAGCGTGTTCCACTGATCGGCGAGCAGGTAGTACACGAAGCTCGTGCCCAGACCCTGGTGGACCCAGTCGTCGAGCGGCGTGCCCGCGCCGTCGTGCCCGCCGCGGATCTCGTACCCGTGCAGGTTGGCGTCGGTGCTGGCCACGGCCAGGTCCAGGGTGCCGGCCTCGGGGAAGCGATTCGGATCGATGAGCCCGACCATGCTCTGGGCCACGTCCTCGAAGCGCGGGGCCGTGGGCGGCGTGACGTCGACGGTGAAATCGAAGCCGGGCACGTCCGCGCTCTCGCGGCCCGCGCGATCCACGGCCCGCACCGACCAGCTGTGCACGTCCTCTGACAGCGCCGGGGCGACGAAGCTGATCGAGGGCGTGGGATACGGCAGGCCGTCGACCTCGACCACGTAGCCCTCCACGTCGCCCGAGATGCTGGCCGTCCAGGACAGCGTCGGGGTGAGCGAGGCCGTGTGGTACGATCCCCCCACCAGGCGCCCGGGTGTGTGCAGCAGCGTGGGCGCCTGCGGTGCGGCCAGGTCGTAGTAGATCCCGTCGCTGGCCACGGCCGACTCGTTGCCCGCGTCGTCGCGGAACTTGGCGTACACCTGCCTCATTCCTTCGATCGCCGGCAGATCCACGGTATCGCCGCTCCACGGCGCGGCCTTCCACAGACCGCCCGGGAAGCCCGGATCCACGTCGTACTGCGCGTACGCCGCGCCGATCGCGGACAGCGCCAGGTCGACCCGGGCGTCGATGGTGAACTCCAGGCCGCCGTCGATCACCACGCTGCCCGAGGACGGCGCCACGTTGTCGAGCACGATCGTGTCCGAGACCGCCGCGTCGCTCTCCCGCCCGGCGTGGTCGCGGTACCTGACGTACACCGTGCGGTCCGTACCGTCACCGGCGGCCGTGCCGAGCGACCAGCCGTCGAGCACCATCACCGGGCCGGAGTACGGCCGCCACACCGCGCCGGAGAAGGCCGCGTCGTTGGAGATCAGCACCTCGGCCACGCCCGAGCCGCTGTCGCTCGACTCGAGCCGCAGCCGGACCTCGGTCAGCGCGGTCAGGACGGCGCTGCTCTGCGGGCTGCCGTCGAGCTGGTAGATCGTCCCCGTGACCTCGACCAGGCCGTCGTCGGGGGCCTTGGTGTCGAGGGTGATCTCGGCCTTGAGCGGGTCGGCGACGTTCCCGGCGGTATCGCGCAGGACCACCGAAATGGTGTGCCGGCCTTCCACGTCGGGCAGCGCCACCGGCACGGTGGCGGCGAAGCCCTGCCACTCGGTCTCCTCGTCGCAGTCGGTGGGCCCGGGATCGCCACCGATGACCACGCAGATCCCGTCCGCGTCGGGCGACTGGATCTCGAGCGTCACCGTGGTGTCGAGGGTGTACTCGCCCTCGGCGATCGACACGCTGCCCGAGGGCGGCCGGGTGTCGAGGACCACCGTGTCCGACGCCACCTCGCTGACGTTGCCCGCGGCGTCGCGGAACACCGCGGCCACGCTCTTCAGGCCGTCACCGTCGGTCAGCTCGAAATCGTCGAGCGAGGTGACGTACGGCACGAAGGTGTCGGCGCCCGCGCCAAAGTCTGCGGGCTCCCACACCGCCATCTCCACCGCTCCTCCGGTGGCCGAGAGCGAGAGGTCCACGGTGCGGGTGGCGGTGTACTCGCCGCCGACGATGGCGATCGAGGGGCTGCCCGGCGGCGCGCGGTCGAGTCTGATCTCGGCCGGGATCGAGTCCGTGGCGTTTCCCGCGCCGTCCCGGAACCGGACGTGCACGGTCTTCAGCCCGTCTCCCGGCGGCAGGAACCAAGCGCGCGTCTCGGCGAAGGCCTCCCACGCCGCGCCGGGAAAGCCCGCGTCGTTGGAGAGCATCATCTGGGCCGGCGACACGACCCGGGCCGGGCAGTCGCCGCCGGGATACCCCGCGTCGCAGGCCTCATCGGCCGACAGCGCGAGCGTGACCAGGGTCTCGGTGGTGTACGTTGCGCCGCCGTTGATGTCGATCGCCGGGCTCGTCGGCGCCGCACGATCGAGGTAGATCGTGTCGCTCGAAGGGGCGGCGCTGCGGTTGCCGGCGCGATCGATGAACTCGACCCACACCGTCTTCTCGCCGTCGGCCTGTGGGTCGTCCAGCCGCACCGGCGCCATGCTGGTGGTGTAGCCCTGCTCGGCCTCGTCGTCCAGCACGCCGTCCACCGAGATGCGCATCCGTGCGACTCCGCTGGTCGCGTCGTGGCCGGCCAGGGTCAACGCCACGTCGCCGTCCGGGCTGGTGGAGTACAGCGCGCCCTCGTCGATGGCCACCTTCGAGGTGTCGAGCGGCGCCGCCCGGTCGAGCACCGTGCTCGAGCTGAACACCGGCGACTCGACCTGCGCCGCGTCGCGGAACTGTGCGAACACGGTGCGGGTGCCGTCCTCGTCGGCGAGCTGGAAACCATGCGAGGCCCCGGTGAAGGCTTCCCACGCCGCGCCGGAGAGGTCCGCGCTCTCCAGGGCGCGGATCTCCACGGCGCCCGGGGGCACCTCGACGAACCGCAGCGTCACGGCGCGGTGGTTGACGTAGGCCTGGTCGCCCTCGGCGTCTTCGATCACGAAGTCGCCGGTCTGGCGCACGAGCTGCGCCGGTGCGACCTCAACGGTGCGGCCGTCCTCCACGGTGACCAGGCCCAGGCCCTGCGGCACGTACCCGTCCTTGCGCGCGGTCAGCGTGTAGTCCCCCACCGCCAGGCTGTCGATGCGGAAGCGCCCGGTGGCGATCGTCACGCCGGCGAGGTCGGTGTTGTCCACCTCGACCGTGATCCCGCTGTGGTCGGTGGCGCCGGCCAGGGTCACGCTGCCGGCGATGGCGCCGGTGGCCACGTCGAGGGTGTACGGACCGACAAAGGTGTCCTCACCGGGCTGCACCTCCACGCCGCGCACCTCGACCGGCCGGTACCCGGCCAGGCTCGCGGTCAGGGTGTAGATCCCCACCGTGACGCCACCGAAGCTCACCTGCCCCGCCGCGTTCGTGACCGCGGAGCTGACCGGCTCCGTGTCCAGCGCCACGGTGATGCCGGCGTGCTGGTCTGCGCCCGCGCCCTCGAGCTGGAAGTTGGCCGACACGCGGCCCCGGGTGTTGAGCTCGATGCCGTCCTCCACGATCGCGGTCTGGTTGCCCGCCTCGTCGCTGAAGCGCGCGAACACGGTCTTCTGCTCCTCGCCTTCCGTCAGCACCCAGCCCAGCGACGGCGAGTACGGCAGCCACTCCGCGCCGGCGAGGCCCGAGTCGTTCGACACCTGCATCCGCGTCGCGCCCGCCGCCTGAAGCGAAAGCGTCACGTTGCGGCTCGCGGTCAGCGCCGCGCCGCCGGCGATTACGATCGCCGGGTCCCCCGGCGCCACGCTGTCGAGGATCACGGTGTCGCTCGCTGCAACGCTCTCGTTGCCCGCGCCGTCACGGAACTGGGCCAGCACCTCGCGCTGCAGTCCGTCGGGCGTCTCGCCCGCATCGAGCGGCAGCTCCACCACATGCTGCGCCGCGAAGTCGACCCAAGCCTCGTCGGTCACGTCACCGTCGAGGGCGATGCGCATCCCGGTCACTCCGGACAGCGCGTCCTCGGCAGCCAGGCTCAGCGCCACCTGACGATCCTGCACGTACGTCGCGTCATCGGCGATCCGCACCCGCGTATCAGAGGGAGCCTCGCGGTCGAGCACGATGCTGTCGCTGACCACCGGCGTGATGAAGCCCTCGCTGTTGCGGAAGCGCGCGTACACCACGGCCTCGCCATCTCCGCCGCTCAGCGTCCACGGGTTGTCGACCTGGAAGATCTGCCACTCGGCGCCGGTCAGGTCCGCATCCGAGGAGATCTTCATCTCGTCGGCCTCGAAGGCCAGCACCCGCAGGGTCACCTCCGCCGAACGGGTGTACTCCGCGCCCTCGTCGATTGCGATCACCCCCGAGATCGAGCGCAGCACGATCTCCGACACGGGCGTGACCTCGTCCTCGGTCACACTCACGGTCAGCGTGTCCCAGTTGAAGAACTCCTCGTGGGTGCCCTGCACCTGGTAGTCGCCCACGACCAGCCCGTCGAGGCTCCACGAGCCGTCCGGGTTGCTCGACACGCTCTTGCCGGTCTCGCCCGCGGCCAGTCGGCCCTCGCCGGCGGCCGGCAGCGCGGTGACCAGCACGCCGCCGTGGGTGTCGAGCGGCACGCCCGGGATCTTCTCCAGCTTCACGGCGCCGCTCAGCGCGCCGCGGGCTGCGGCGAGGCGGATCTCGCCGAGATCGACCCGCGTGCCGGTGTCCACGTACAACCCGGCCTGGCGCCACACCGAGTGGCGCGGCGCCTCGATGCGCAGCTCGTGCACGCCGGGGATCAGATCCGGGATCTCGAAGTTGCCCTGGCCGTCCGGAACCACGACCCGCCCCGCGGTCTGCACGCGGACCACAGCCTGCTCGAGATCCACGTCGAGCTCGGCCACGAGCCGGCCGGCCAGGCTGCCCGGCTCGCGCTCGTGGGCCGGGATGTCGGGGTCGTACGGGTTCTCGGCCGGCAGCGAGGTGTCGCAGCCGGACGCGATCAGAGCAAAGCAGGCACCCGTGGCGAGCAGCATGAATCGACGCATCTTCTGGTCCCCCTGTCGGGATTATGGTCTCGATCCTGGGCGACTATGCCTATCGCGTGCGCGAAGGTCAATCGCACCGCAACGAGCGTTTTGCTCTCGTGAGGCTCAAGGTGAACGCTTCGGTGCAGCTTGCGGGGACGGCCGCGCCGGATCCGGCAAGCGTTGCAGGAGTGATTTTCCTTGACCGGGTGCTGCAGATCCTCTAGAAATCCCGCCGGCTCTGTGGAATTTCGGCCGACATAGCTCAGTCGGTAGAGCAGCTGATTCGTAATCAGCAGGTCAGCGGTTCAAGTCCGCTTGTCGGCTCCAGTAACCATCCGCCGCAACCAGGAAAATACTGGGTCGCGGCGTCTCCCCATAACAGCCAAAACAGGTCACGGGGGAAATAGATTTCTTTTTTCCCCGCGGCCAGTGTCACTCAGCAGCTCTATCCACGTATCTCCTCGAATTGAGGAGGCCCAGGCGTAACCAAAGCACCAGTTATCGCGAGCGCGAGGGTTGGCTGCTTCGAGCAGATTGGCAATTCGACCCGGGAAGGATAGGGTAACCAGTACTGGGGAGGGGCCTTCATTGTCCAGGGCAACTACCACGCTCGCGAATCCGGTCGTCGCCGCTCTGCTATTCGTTCTCACCCCACTTGCTCCTCCCCTGGCTGCGGAGCCGGACCACAGGCTGGGTCCCTTCGAGCACTCTATGCTCACACCGGCCATACAGTCCGACTCGGAAAACCTGCCCGGCGCTGGTGTTATGTGGCCGCTACTCGGTGCACCACGATCTGCAGCCGTGGAGGACCGCTTCGGCCTGGGTCTCTCCTGGATGCGTGGCAGCGAGGAAGGACGAGATGACACCTTCACTGCTGACATGCTGTCCCTGTTCCTCGAGGCTCACCTCACGGCAGGCGATCGCTGGGAGTTCGGAGCGGATGTAGAGCTCCTCCAGTGGACCGACTTCCGGTACCTCTGGCAGCCAACCGACGAGGTGAGCTTTGGCTTCCTCACGCTGCGAGCCAAGGTCGTGCTGCATCGCTCGCAGTACGCCACTCTTTCCGCCGGCACTGGCCTGATGCTCCCCACGGCGTCGAGCGAAATGTGGCTGGGAGCCGATCTGCTCGGACTCGATCCCGGCCTGTACCTCATGCTGCGACCGTGGGACTGGCTGGCCATCAATGCCAGCTTCCCTGTCGTGCTGCAGATCATCCCCAAGGGCGATGATACCGCCCAGGATCCAGATGAAGGACAGGACACCACGGATGTCTGGCTGACTCCGTCTGTCGGCGTTGCGGTCATGCCCCTGGACTGGCTCGGTGCCTTCCTCGATGTGCAGGTGCACGCCTGGATGGATCCCCGAGCCAATATCGAGATGGACCGGCCAATGCCGATCCAGTTCTCGACAACAGTCGGTATCCGCCTCAGACCACTGGACTGGCTGCTGGCCGAGGTCGCCGTCGTTGTGCCGATCTGCGGCGATCGCAGCGCTGACAGCTCCGCGGTCAACGGCCACAGCGAGATCTATCCAGGCTGGGACTTCGGGATCGCGACGCGGATCGCTGTCACGCCAGGGTGGAACTAGCTTGGAGATCCAGACGGCGCGCGTGACAAGGGCTTTTGGTCAGTTCAACGCTTTGATTTCTTCTGCTTCAGCACCTCGATGATCCTTCGAGGTCCAGGGCGACCCGAGCAGCCCACAGATCATCCCCTTCTATCGTCTCGATGATATTATTCGCACGTCCCACTGTCGTCGTTGCCCTCGATGGTCGCCTCGCCGCTCCAGCCGCCGGCGATCAGCCGGTCTCTCAACTCCTCCGCGGCGCAGGTCGGTAACTGGAGGTTCCTGTTCACCTCCAGGTTGCCACCGAAGGTCGAAACACCACCTAGGCTAGTGATGTCAGTCAGTTGGTCGTTGAAGTGAATCCTGAGATCCGCTCCAACGGTCTCGAGGTTCTCCAGGCCGGACAGGCTCTCCAGGTTCGGGTTTCCACGTGAATAGCACGCCTGCGTTTCGCACCATCCATCTCCTATCTCCAGATAACCGCCGACGGAAACCAGGTTGGAAAGGTCCGTGAGATCGCTCACGCCGGTCTGGCCGATTGAGACGGCACCAGGCACTCTGCTCAGTCCCTGCAGCCCGTCCAGACTTGCCAGCTCGAGACATCCCCGGACTACGAAACCCGACACATCGGTGAGCCCAGCGAGGGCTCGGATGCTCGAGAGCTTCTCATTCTGTCGGAGACCGATGTACGTCGTTCGGCGCAGTGCCTCGAGGCCGTCCAGGCTGGTCAACTCGGGCGAGTCCTCGATTGTCAGGCCGTCTTCGATCGATTCCAGGCATTCGAGCCCTTTGAGGTCTGTCAGCGTCGGGCTGCGGACCTTCAGCCTGCCATCGACTGCCCGGTAGCCTGTCAGGCTGGCCAGGCTGGCCGCATCGGCGATCGTGAACTCGCCGGGGTAGATCAGGCCTCCAGGGCAGTCACAGGTCGCCTCCTGATCGTTGTTCTCGATCGTTGCGCTTCCGGTCCAGCCAGAAGCAACCAGGTGGTCGCGGAGTTCATCGGCTTCACAGCCCGGCAAGACAGGATTTCCGGTGATGCCCAGATCCCCACCGAGGTCTTCCAGGTGGAGGAGCCACAGCAGGCTTCCAAGGGAGGAATTGCCCTCCAGGCGCAGACTTCCGCCAATGGATACCAGTCGATGCAAGCCGCGCATCCGGGTAGCCGAGCCATTGTCGATGATCGCGAGATCTCCGCCGATGGCGCTCAAGCTCTCGAGACCACCGAAGTCCGGAAGCGCTGCATTGCCCTCGATTCGCAGGCCTCCGATGAGTTCCGTGATCTGCTGCATCCCCTGCAGGCTTCGCAGAGCGCCGTTGTTCACGATCTCGACGTCCCCGCCGGGCGGGGACAGGCTCCGCAGGCCGGAGAGATCGGTGAGCGCGGCGTTGCCTTCCAGGCGCAGCGTTCCGCCCACCGCGGTCAGGCACTCCAGGCCGTGGAGGTCGAAGAGGGCCGGAGCCGAGATGGTCAGCGAGCCGGTGATCGCGGTGGTGCCGTCCAGCGCAGCTAGGTCAGCGGCGCTGACGATCACGGCATCGCCCTCGAGAATCCGCTCGGGACACCGGCAGGGCGCGCCCTCTTCCAAGTCGGAAACGTGGGCCTCTCCGTCCCACCCGCCGTCGCGGAGCCGTTCGACGAAGCGGTCGGCGTCGCAGGACGAGAGCTCACGGTGCTCGTAGATCGTAAGGCGATTGCCCGGATTAACCAGGCTCGCCAGCCCCTCCAGGCTCGCCACCTTGAGGTTGGCGAACAGATGCGTCTCGATGCCCACCGTGGCCAGACGGCTCAGGCCGTCGAAGCTCTCCAGCACGTGGTTCTCCGCGATCGACAGGCTCCTGACCGACTCGAGACCCTGCAGGCCGTTGAGGCTGACCAGCGAGGAGTTGAACTCGATGAACATGTCCCCGCCGACCCGCTCGAGGCTCTCCAGGCCGGCGAGATCGGTCAGCCCGGTCGAGACGACATGGAGGTCGCCGGTGATCTCGGCGCAATCCGAGAGGCTCTCGAGGCTCGCGGCGCTGTGGACGTCGAAATCACCCTCGGCCGTGCCGCCTGGCTGGCAGTCGGGATCCACGTCCATGTCGGTGTCGATATCGGTGTCGGTGTCACCGCCGATGATGATGCACTCGCCGTTCTTGTCGCAGTACTCGTATCTCTTGCAGTCCTCTCGGGTGATGCACTCCACGTCGCAGTCGCATTCCGTCCACGCGTCTCCGGACTCCTCGCACCATTGCAGTCCAATCGAGCCTTCTTCACTGCACTCGCAGGTCTGGCGCTCATCCGGCCTGCAGTCCACGAGGTCGGAATCGGCACAGCCGATCGTCAGGGTGCAGGACAGCGTAAAAATGAACGTGACGAGCTGCTTCGATCTGCTCACGACTCCCATGGTCGCACTCCTCCCGCGCTCCGTCCTCGTTCGAACCGGCTTGCCGCTCGCGGTCATGACAAGTACAGGATGAGGGTTGGAAAGCCCGGGAGTCAAGAGTAATTCAGTGGTGATGCGGTATTTCGACAAGTGTTCAAACATGTGTTTGCCGTTATGAAATAAACGTACAAAACACGAAGACAACGGTGACGAAAGAAGGCTCTTGGCTTCATTCTAACTCCAGGCCAACCGTCAAATCTGCAGTCCTGCAGCGCCCGGGGAAGAAGCGTTGTGTAGCCCATTGACATCACGGCGGAGCCAGCGTTTCCGCAATCAGCAGGTCAGCGATTCAAGTCCGAGAGATAGACTCATCCGCCCACCAGGCAGCTGTAGCTGAACGTAATCACACCATATGGATCGTCATGGTGACGCGTGACCTCTAGCTGCTCACCAGCCCTGGACAAGCTGTTCTCGGGCGGGGCGCCCAGCGAGCTACCAAAAAACAGCGTTGCCTCGGATCCACCCATGCGGAATCTGATCCACGTGCTGCCTCCATCGTTCGCCCTCAAGACATCTACGATACGACGTTCGATCATGGCGTCGGCCCGGCCGATGAACAGCCGAAAATCCTCGTAGTGCCTGGGAAGGTTGACAAGTTCCGCACCCGCCCGCTAGCGTGCCCCTCGGAGGCGCCAGGGACATGGACGAGCCGGCCGCCGAGCACGACGAGGCCCAGGAGATCGCCGAGCGCATCGCGGCCTGGGCCCGCGGCGAGCGGCCCGGGCCGTACGCGCTCGAGATCTACCCCACCCTGCGCTGCAACCTCGAGTGCCGGTACTGCGACACCACGCTGCGCCACGTCAAGCCGGATCCCGAGAGCGAGCTGCCAGGCTCCGAGGTGACGCGGATCGTGGACGAGGCCGCCGCGCTCGGCGCGCGCAAGCTGTCCCTGCTCGGCGGGGGCGAGCCGCTCGAGGCGCCCGAGGCGACCTTCGGCGCGATGGAACGGGCCAAGGCCCACGGCATGCACGGCATCCTCGGCACCAACGCCACCCTGCTCTCGACCGAACGCATCGCGCTGCTCGTGGCGCTGGGCTGGGACGAGGTGCACGTCTCGCTCGACGGACCGGACGCGGAGACAAACGACAGCCTGCGCGACGGCTCCTTCCGCCGCGCGGCCACGGCCATCGCCCAGCTCTCGGCGGCCCGGATCGACGCCGGCTCTGCCACGCCACGGATCGCGATCCACTGCGTGGTCACTCAGAACAACCTCGACGCGCTGCCGGCCCTGGTGCGCTTCGCCGCGGAGAACGGCGTGGCGCGGGTCAACTGCGACCACGTCGTGCCGTACACGCCCGAGATGGAGACCCTGCGGCTCGGCCCGGGCGATACCGGCCGGCTGCGCGAGGTCGTGGCCGAGGCGCGGCTCGAGGCGATCGACCTCGGCGTGGCCGAGGATCTGGAGAACCTGCTGGCCGCGGGCGCGGCCGAGCGCGGCCGCGACCGGGCCGCGCCGGTGCGGATCCCGGACCGCCCGCTGTGGCAGGGCTCGCCCTGCTACTTCCCGTGGTTCTACCTCTCGGTCCGCAGCGACGGAACCTGCGGCCCCTGCTGCGTGGCCTCGGGCGAGGGCCTGCCCTCGCTGCGCGGCCGGCCGCTGGCCGAGGTCTGGCACGGCGAGATCAGCGACCGCCTGCGGCGCCGGATGCGGCTCGGCATCTCAGAGCCGTACTGCTGCGAGTGCTCCGGCGCGCTGCGCCGGCTGAACACCCAGGTCCGCTCGCGCCTGGCGCCGCTGCCCGACGCATCGCCCGACGAGCTGGAGCTCGGCCTGCGCGAGGCACTGAGCCTGGCCGAGGCGGAGCGGGCCGCCGAGCAAGACCGCGCGACGCGGCTCAGCGAGCGCCTCGCCGAGGCGGGCCGGCTGGAGCGCCGGCTGCGCGACGAGCTCGAGGCGCTGCACCAGCGGCGCACCGAGGAGAAGGCCGGCTCCGAGCAGGAGCGCTTCTCGCTCGCCAGGCGGGTCGAGGACGCGCTGCGAGAGCGCGAGGACCTGGCCCGGTATGTCGCATTCGTCGAGCGCGAGCGCGACGCACTGCGGGCCGGCTACCAGCACCTGGAGGCCCGCCTGCGCGCGATCCTGACGTCGAAGTCATGGCGGTTCCTGCGGTTTCTCGGGATCGTCCGTGACGTCTGAGCCTCGCGCGACTTGCGCGACCCGGCCGCTTCGGGCTATAGGAGACTGAACGTACCGCACGACTTTCGAGGTGCACGATGCGCAAGGTGACACTTCTGGCTGCGGCCCTGCTGCTGCTGCTCTCCACCCCGTCGGAGGGCAAGCCCAAGCGCCGGGGCAAGGGGTACAGCTTCCCGCTGGCGACATTTGCCGAGGGCGGCACCGCCGATCGGTTCCAGCGCTTCATGCGCAAGGGCGGAATCAAGGCCTTCCAGGAGGAGATGGACTTCGGCTTCATCGTCCACGCCGGCCCCTTCCCCGGAGAGGCCGATGCGCGCTACCTCGAGCCCTTCTTCTGCCTGCGCTCCAAGGAGTACGAGGACCGGGCCGAGGCCGAACGCCGGGCCTCCTTCGTCCGCGACCGCAACTTCCCGGCGATGGTCGACTCGCGCTACGACATCGCCCGCAGGTCCCGCGTCTTCTGGGTGTACATCGGCTACGCCAGGACCCGGGCCGAGGCGCAGGAGGTGATGCGCGGCTTCGCCTACTACCCGGACGTGAGCGACTACCTGACGAGCACCGACGCCGAGGACGAGGAGGTGGTGGCCTACATCGGCGGTTACCTCTCCCGGCCGGGCCAGCTCTACCGCTCGGCCGACGTGCTGGGCGACCGCAAGCCGGAGATCCTGCTGCTCGAGGATCGCACCAACGAGCCCGAGGTCTTCTCCGAGGTCGCGCCGCCGAGCAACAAGCCGGTGGAGTCCAAGCACCAGGGCTACGCCGCCGGCCCGCTGCTCAGCGATCTGGCGCTGTACTACTACGACGACCTGGCCGGCGGCTGGAAGAAGGCCGGCACCGTCAATTCGGGCGCGGATCCGATGACCTTCATGATCAACTCCGACGTACGGCTGCTCTACCGCGACCTCGACGGCGACGCCGAGAAGGAGATCGTGATGCGGGCGGTCCGCCAGGAGATGGAGGGCGCCAAGGTCTGCAGCAAGCAGGACATGATCTGGATCTACGACCTGGTGCAGGACAGCTCGCTGCGCTACTGGAAGCTCGAGCAGCGCCACGAGCTGCTCGACGCACCGGGCAGCCAGGCCTTCAGCGCCCTGGACAAGAACCGCAAGTGGCGCGGTGAGAAGGCGATGAATGAGATGCTCGCGTGGGCCGAGAAGCGGGGCCATCACGCCCTGGCCCTCTCGATCTACGCCGGCCTGCTCGACGAGAATCCCGCCATCAAGGTCGAGAAGGCCAAGTCCGTGTTCCGGCTGCTGTCCCGGACCGCCAAGGCCGGGCGCTGCCAGCAGCCGCAACGCTGCGGGCGCACGCGCAACACCTACTCTTGGCAGCAGCTCGGCCCGGTGGTCCAGCGGCTGGCCCGGCACTACACCGGCGACAAGGGCTTCTGGGACGTGCTGACCCGGATGGCCGCGGCGTGCAAGAAATGCCAGGAGCGCGAGTGGGTGGAGGAGACTCCGTACTGCGCCGGGTACTACCGCGCGCTCGGCCTGGCCCAGCCCGAGAAGGGCGAGGAGCTGTCGCGGGAGTACTACCGCGAGGGCATGCGCAAGTACGTCGGCATCGACGAGGACAGGAACAAGGGTCCGAAGGCCCTGCTCGATTTCCTCCTCGCCGCCGAGCTCGACCCGGAGAACGGCGAGGCGATCTACAAGGCCGCGTGCGTGGCGGCCAAGCGCAACGCGCTCGCGCTGGCCGCCGACCTGCTGCGCCGCTCATTCGACAAGAGCCTGACATTCAAGGCGCGGGCCAAGGACGACGACAACTTCGCAGACCTGGTCCATTCACCCCAGTTCTCGGATCTGTTCGGAGACTAGCGATGGACGGCAAGAAGATGCGGCTCGGCGAGCTGCTGCTCAGCAAGGGCCTGATCGATCGCGATCAGCTCAACAGCGCGCTGGCCTTCCAGCGCCAGTGGGGGCATCGGCTGGGCACCGCGATGGTGGCCCAGGGTTTCATCTCCGAGCAGCAGCTGGTGGAGATCCTCGGCGAGGCCCTGAACATCGAGTCCGTGGACCTGTCCGCGATACCCATCGACGAGCAGGCCGTGCGCTCCCTGCCCTACTCGGTGGCGGTGGAGAACGATCTGATCCCGATCGCCAAGGAGACCGGCGAAGGAGGTCGCAAGACCCAGCTCACCGTGGCCGTGGCCGATCCGCTCAACCTGCCCGCCCTCGACGAGATCGAGTTCACCTACGACTGCCGGGTCAAGCCGGTGCTCGCACCGCTCTCGATGATCTCCACCGCGATCCGCAAGTACTATCTTCGCGAGGACACGCACCTCGGCCCGCCGCCGCCGCCGCCCTCCCAGGCGGCCGCCGAGGATGAATCGATGAAGGTGCTGCGCGGCGGCCAGTACGAGGACATCTACGAGCAGGAGCCGGTCGAGCCGACCAGCCCCGAGATCTCGGTCAACCGTACCTCGTCCACGGTGATCCCGGTGCGGGTCAACGAGGTGGAGCGGCTGGACCGCCTGCAGAACTATATCTACGGACTGCTGCGGCTCATGGTTCGCAAGGGCTTGATCTCGAAGGAAGAGTTCTTCAAGGAGCTGGAGCGCTAGGAGCGCTAGGAGCGCTAGGCGGGCACCACGCGCGAGACCTTGTCGCCGAACCTCTCCTTGAGCACCCGCTCGATGCCCATCTGCAGTGTCATCTGGGCGCCGGGGCAGCCGGCGCAGGCCCCCTTCAGCCTGACCTGCACCTCGCCCTCGTCAGTGTAGTCGACCAGCTCGCAGTCGCCGCCATCCATCTGCAGCTGCGGCCGGATCCGGTCGTGCAGGAAGCTCTCGATCTCCGTGCGGACATCACTCATCGCTAAATCTCCTCTCACGGGGCCGTGCGGCCCGTGTTGTTAATTTTGGTCGCCCCTGGCCTCGTGTCAACCGGGAGACTAGTTGGAGAGCGCGCCGCCGCTGATCGTTGTGCGCTGGTCGGGCAAGAGCACGATCTCTATCCGTCGATTCTTGCTCTTGTTTCCGTCCGTGTCGTTCGGCGCCATCGGCTGGTACTCACCGTACCCGGCGGCCGAGAGGCGGGACGGATCGACCCCCTGCTTCTGCAGGAAGCGGACCACGGTCAGCGCCCGGGCCGACGACAGCTCCCAGTTGGTGGGGAAGCGCTTGCTGCGGATCGGATCGTCGTCGGTGTGGCCCTCGACCTGGATCACCTTGTCGTTGAGGGTCACCAGCACCTCGGCCAGCTTGGCCAGCGCGTCCTTGCCCTCGGGGTTGATCTTGACCTGTCCCGAGGAGAACAGGATCTTGTCCTTCAACGACACGGTCATCCGGCCCTTGAGCTTGCTGATCGCGACCTTGCCGTCCTTGATCTCCTGGTCCATCTTGGACATCAGGTCGTCGTAGGTCTTGGTCTTCTCCTCGAGCTCCTTCTTCTTCTCCATCAACGCGACGTTGGTGGCCTGCAGCTCGCCGATCTTGGACAGCGAGGCCTCCATGTCGTTCTCCAGCTCGCTCTTCTCGCCGGAGAGCTTGGCCTTCTCCTCGAGCACCTTCCTCATCTGGGACTGGATGCTGGCCACGAGGGTCTGCAGCTCCTCCTTCTGCTGGCGCTCGGTGGCCAGCTGGGCCTCGAGGTCCTGGATCTGCTGCTTGAGCTGGGACTTGTCCGCGTTCAGGTTCCGGATGTCTGCGAGCGCCTTGTTGTGGATCTCCTCGTCGATACCGCAGCCCGGCGCCACGACGCCACAAAGCATGGCCAGTGCGACCAGTGCGATCGGCCAGCGCGCTCTCATCTTTCTACCTCCCTGGTTTCCTGTTCCATTGGCAACGGGACCGAGGTGTACCACGGCGGCCGGCCGAGGGTCAAGCGAGGCTGGTTGACCGAGTCATCGCGAGGCGTTACCCTCTTCGCCGGCATCGAAAGGAGGCCTGTCGTGCGAGCAGCAACTTCCGGTCTGACGGTGCTGGCGCTGATCCTGTCCCTCACCCCACCCGCGAACGCGCAGTGGCGCCAGGTGGCCAAGGGCGGCGGCCAGATGACCTTCCACATGGCGATGCACTCTGCTGCCGGCCACGTGTTCGCCGGCGGCATGGCCGACGAGGGCGGGGGACGGTTCCCGGTCGCCAAGCCCAGCATCCTGGAGAGCCCGGACGGAGAGCACACCTGGAATGACATCTCCGGCACGGTCAAGGACGCGGGCATGTTCCAGATGGTCAGCGGGCTGTTCTTCCTCGACGCGGACGCCGGCTTCGCCGTGGTCGGTGAGAGCCTGTACGCCACGACGGACCGCGGCGCGAACTGGAGCGCCACCCAGCCCGGTGGCAGCTTCAACACGGTGTACTTCACCAGCGCGCAGACCGGCCTGCTGCTCGGCGCGGACGGCGCGCTCAAGCGTACCACCAACGGCGGCGGGTCGTGGCAGAGCGTGACCGCGCCCACGACGGGCAACCTGTACGAGGCCTTCTTCCTCGCTGACGGCCAGACCGGCTGGCTCGGCGCCACCGAGGGACACGTCAGCGACGACGGCGAGGGCAATCAGGTGTTCCACCCCGACAAGGTGGTTGTGCTCAGGACCACGGACGGCGGCGCGAGCTGGACCCAGGGCTGGGAGGGTCCGGCGCGATTCGCCGGACCGATGCACTTCGTCGACGCCAGCACCGGGTACATGGCGGCCGCCGAGCAGACCGATGCGGCGAACAACAAGAGCCAGGCCTACCTGTACAAGAGCACCGACGGCGGAGCGAGCTTCGACGACCTGAACCTGCCGCTGCAGGTGGGCACGATCAAGCTCGGTAGCTTCCCGATGCCGATCAACACCCACTCGCTGGTCTGCCTGTACTTCGACGCCTCGGGCGAGGGCCACGCGGCCGGCTCGGCCGACTCCGGGCTCACCGCCGGGCAGCAGCAGCAACCGATCTACTTCCTCGCCGACTACCGCACAGAGGACGGCGGCCAGACCTGGACCCACACCGACCTCGGCGAGATCGAGGTCGATCTGGGCGGGGGCGGCGGCAGCATGCCCGCGGACCAGGGCATGATGATCGACGGCGTGATGACCAGCGTGGATCGCGGCTGGATCGGCGGCGGCGGGGGCTACATCTACAAGTACGAGAAGCCCTGCACCCGCGACGTGGACTGCGAGCCCGGGCTGATGTGCGGCGACGACGGCAAGTGCGTGCCCAACACCTCGGGCTCCTGCGGCTCGGACGCGGACTGCGCCGAGGACTACGTCTGCGGCGACGACGGCCGCTGCAAGGAGGAGCCTCCCGGTCCGTGCCTTAGCGACGAGGACTGCCCGGCCGGCCGCGAGTGCGTGGGCGGACGCTGCCGCTTCCCGCAGGAGTGCGACGAGACCCAGCCGATCGGCAGCCAGGGCTGTGCGTACGGTCAGTTCTGCTACTACGGCGTGTGCGTCGGCGACTCGGCCTGCTTCGATGACAGCCAGTGCGCGGCGGCCGGGTACCACTGCGACACGGCGCTGCACAAGTGCGTGCCCGACGAGCTTCCGGGCGGGCGCTGCATCATCGACGCCGACTGCGACAGCGGCGAGATCTGCGAGGACACCTGGTGCGTGGATGACGGCGGGGACGCGGACACCGACGCGGACACCGACGCCGACGCCGACACCGACGCCGACACCGACGCCGACACCGACGCCGACACCGACGCCGACACCGACGCCGACACCGACGCCGACACCGACCCGTACTGCGGCCGCGAGGGCGATACCTGCCGCTCGGACGTGGACTGCTGCTCCGGGCTCGTCTGCGAGCCAGTGGATCCGGAGCTGCCCGCCGGCGACAAGGAATGCCAGCAGCCCGAGAACGAGGACAACGGCGGCGGCGGTAGCGGCGGCTGCGCGGCCCTGGGCGCCGGGCCCACCGCGCTGCTCGTGCTGCTTATTGGACTGCCGGCGCTGGCCGTGCGGCTCGGGCGGCGACGCCGCCCTTGAATTGACTCGCTTCGACCGGAACCAGGCGCTGGCCTGGCTTACCTCGAGGCAGGTGCTCGCCGACGACGGTGTCGTGCGTTCCTGGGCCAATCCGCAGCACCCGGGCTTTGCCTATCCCGAGGCCGCTGCGCTCTGGCTCGGCTGGGCATCCTGGCGAGTTGGGCGCAACGAGCCGGCACCGACCGGCGACCAGGTGCGCGGCGTGGCGCACCGCCTGGCCGCCGAGCTGGCCGCCGGACGCGGGCTGGGGCAAGACGGACGCGCGTACCTCTTCGATACCTGTGTGGCCCTGCACGCGCTGGCCCGCGCCTCGGCGTGCGGACTCACCAGCGCGATCCCGGACGCCGGCCGGGTCGGCGCCGCGGCCGCGATCGAGCGCTTCCTCGACGAGGACGCGCCAGTGCTGCCGCCGGCCACGGAGACAGCGTCCTGGTCCACGGCCTGGGGGCCGTACCAGGCGCGCGGCGCCGGACTGCTGGCCGAGGCCGGCGTCCGGCTCCGCGATCCGCGCCTGTCCGACCTGGCGCAGCGCATCCGGCAGCGGATCCGCGCCGTGGCCGATCAGGGGGCGCGGCGCTACGTGCACGCCTGGCTCTACGGCCTGGAAGGCGAGCTGATCCGCGGCGAGGCCGCCCAGGCGGTCGCGCTGCCGGCGCGGGCGCTGGCCACGCTCCAGCGCGAGGACGGCGGACTGCCGGCCTGGAGCGATGCTCCGGGCCCGCCGCGCAGCGACTCCACGGCGCAGGCGATCCGCGTCTGGTCCGCCGTGGACCGCGCGGCCTTTGACGTGCCGATCGGCCGGGCCCTGCGCTTCCTCGCCTCGCTCCAGGACGACTCGGGCGGCGTGGCGTACGAGCCCGGCTCCAAAGACCGCACCACCTGGTCCGCGATCTTCGCCGACCAGGCCGCGGCCTGGTCCGGGACCGGGCTCGAGCCCGGCGGGTGGATCTGACTTGGCCGGCGGGATCTCAGTCGTGATTCCCTGCCACGACGAGGAGCCAGGGATCGGCGAGGTGGTCCGCCGCGCCCGCGCCGCGCTCGGCGACTGCGAGCACGAGGTGCTGGTGGTGGACGACGGATCCACGGACCGCACCGCCGAGGTTGCCGGGCGGGCCGGCGCCCGGGTGCTGGGCCTGCCCGCCAACCAGGGCAAGGGTGCGGCCCTGCTCGCCGGAGCGCGGGCCGCCGCACACCCGGTGCTGGTATTCCTCGACGGGGACGGCCAGGACGATCCGGCGGAGATCCCGGCCCTGGTCCACGCCCTCGAGCAGGGCGCAGACCTGGTGATCGGCTCGCGCTTCCTCGGGTGCCTGCATCGCGGAGCGATCCGCGGCCTCAACCGGCTGGCCAACGTCGGCTTCACGCGGCTGATTGCAGCGCTGTTCGGCGAGCCGATCACGGACAGCCAGGCCGGGTACCGTGCGCTGCGGCGCGACGCGCTGATCGGCCTCGCGCTGACCGCCCGCGAGTACGACGTGGAGACCGAGATGCTGCTCAAGGCGCTCAAGGCGGGCTGGCGGGTCTGCGAGGTGCCGGTGCAGCGCTACGCCCGGGCGGGCTCGGCCTCGGACTTCGACCGCGTGCGCCACGGTCTGCTGATCCTGTGGACCATCCTCCGCGAGCGAGCGCTCCGGTGAGCCGGGCGCCGGGCCAGGCGGTCCTCGGGATCTGGGACGGCCACGATGCCAGCGTGGCCCTGATCGCGGACGGCCGGCTCACCTTTGCCCTGTCCGAGGAGCGGATCTCGCGCCGCAAGCGCCACCCGGGCTTCCCGCACCTGGCGCTGGGCAAGGCCCTGCGCTGGGCCGAGCGCCAGGGGCTGACGATCGGCGACGTGGCCGTGGCCGGGCGTCACGGCCGCGCGCCGCTGCGCCTGCTCGAGCCGGCGTACTCGCGCTCCGGGCCGAGCCGCGATCCCCTGGCCCCGGCCGGCCGGCTGGTGCAGGCCTGGGAGAACCGCGTGGCCGGGCTCGCCGGCCTGCGCGAGCTGGAGCGGATCGCGGGTCTGCTCGCGGTGCGCGGCCGCCTGGCCGGTCAGGTACTGGGTCGGGCCCGGGTGCACACCGTGCCCCACCACGAGGCCCACGCCTTTTCCGCGCTGCTGCTGGCGAGCTCGCCCGACGATCGGGTGGTCACCTGGGACGCGTACGGCGAGGGACTCGCGGCCACGGTGCGCCGGGCCGGATCCCCCCGCAGGGTCGAGGCCGCGCTCGCACCCGCGGCAGGCCTGGCCTCGCTGTACGGCGCGATCACGGTGGCGCTGGGCTTCGACGAGGGCGACGAGGGCAAGCTGATGGCCCTGGCCGCGCTCGGCGATCCCTCGCGCGGCGAGGCGCGCCTTGCCGGGCTGTTCGTCCTGACCGCCGGGGCGCCGCTGCTGCGACGTCCGCTGCGCCACCGCACGGTGCACACGCTGCTCCAGGGGCTGTCCCGTGAGGACGCGGCCGCAGCGCTGCAGGCGCTCGTCGAGCGCCTGGCCCGCGGCTGGATCGCCGGTCTGCTGCCCCGCGAAGGGCGCTGCGATCTGCTGCTCGCCGGCGGGCTGTTCGCCAACACCCGGCTGAACCAGGCGCTGGCCGCGCTGGACCGGGTCGGCGGCGTGCGCGTGTTCCCGGCGATGACCGACGGCGGGCTGTCCGCGGGCGCGGCTCACTCGGTGTGGCACGAGCTCCACGGCGAGCCGGCCGCGAGCCCGGGCCTGCCGCTGCTCGGCTGCGAGTTCGATCGCGAATCCTGCGAACGGGCCCTGGCCGCCGCGGGCCTGGGCCACGGCCGCGCGGCAGACCCGGCCAGGGGCATGGCCCGGCGCATCGCGGCCGGCCAGGTGGTGTGCCGCTTCAGCGGCCGCGACGAGTTCGGTCCGCGGGCGCTGGGGCAGCGCTCGATCCTGTTCTCGGCCCGCGATCGCGCGCTGGCGCAGCGGGTCAACGCCGCACTCGGCCGCGATGCCTTCATGCCCTTTGGCCCGGCCGTGGCGGCCGAGGCGGCCGAGGCGCCGCTGTGGGAGCCGCTGCCCGAGAATACCGACCTGGGCACGATGACCGTGGCCGTGCAGGCTGCGCCGGCACTCAGCGAGCAATGCCCGGCCGCGGTGCACGCGGACGGGAGCAGCAGGCCGCAGGAGGTGAGCGCTGCCGAGGCGCCCGGTTTCCACTCGGTGCTGCGCTGGGTCGAGCACCTGGGCCACGGCCCGGCCCTGATCAACACCAGCTTCAACCGGCACGGCGAGCCGATCGTGCACACCCCGGCCGACGCGATCCAGACCTTTCTCGACACCGGCTTCGACGCCCTATACCTCGGAGACCTGGAGGTGGCGAGGAACGATGCGCTGGCGTGACGGCATCCGGCTTGGACCGGTCGTGCTCGGCAACCGCTGGCAGGCTGCGTCGCCGTACAAGCTCCTGCTGTCGCTCACCGACCGCTGCACGCACCGCTGCCGGCACTGCGCCACGTGGCGCCGCGATCCGGGCGACGAGCTCACCCCCGACGAGGTCGATCGCCTGCTGGCGAGCGCGGCCGGGCTGCGCTGGCTCGATCTCACCGGCGGTGAGATCACGGCGCGGCCCGACTTCCTGGAGCTGGCCGGCGCGGTGGCGGCGCACGCGGGGCGCCTGATCTTCCTGCACTTCGCCACCAGCGGCAGCGATCCGGGGCGCGTGCTGCGCCTCACCGAGCGACTGTGCGCGGCCAGCGGGCCGGCCGTGGTGGTCACGGTCAGCCTGGACGGCGACGAGCCGCTGCACGATCATATCCGCGGCCGCAAGGGTGCCTTTGCCAGCGCCGTGGACACGGCGCGGCGGCTGCACCGCCTGCCGGGCGTCGAGGTGTACCTGGGCACCACGCTCACCCCGGACAACGCGGATCACCTGGAGCGGATCCGCGCCGCGCTGCGCAGCGCGCTCCCGGAGCTGGCCGATTCCCGCTGGCACGTCAACGTGATGAACCGCTCGCGCCACTTCTTCGGCAACGCGGACCACCCCCTGCCGGACCGGGAGCAGGTGCTGGCCTTCACGCGCTTCGTGGAGCGCGCGCGGGGACGATCCCTTGATCCGTTTGCCGCGGCCGAGCGCCTGTTCCTGCGGACCCTGCGCTGGTACCTGCGCCAGGGTACTGCGCCCCTGCCCTGCCAGGCGCTCAAGGCCTCGGTCTTCGTGTCGCCGTCGGGCCAGGCCTTTCCCTGCCACATCCTGGACTGGCCGCTGGGCGATCTCCGCGCCCTCGAGATGGACCTGCAGGCCCTGATGCGCTCGCCGGCCGCCCGGGCGGCGCGCGCCCGGATCGTGCGCGAGCGCTGCAGCCGATGCTGGACCCCCTGCGAGGCCTATCATGCTATGCTGGCGGCACCGATGAGGACCCTGATCCGATCGCTGGAGCGAGCAGCGTGCTAAGGCCCCTGACCCGGGCGCAGCGCTGGGCCCTGGCCGGCTGCGGGCTGGCCGTGGTGCTGTTCTCGGCGCTGCGCTTCGACGGCCCGGCGAGCGGGTACTGGGACACGTACATCACCGCCCCGGCGATGCTGATGACCGGCCAGCGCGTGGAGCTGACCCGTATCGACGGCTCGCCGCGCTTCGAGTACACGCTGCAGGGCAAGCTGCCCGACGACACCTACGATCCTTCGCCGACCGGCTTTGGCATCGCCTCCAAGGATCAGCGCATCGGCGCCGCGGTCCTGTTCGGCGCACCCTTTGCCCTGTTCAACCTGGCCGCCTTTCGCTGGGGCTTTGCTGCCGCCTGGCTGGTGAGCTTCCTCTTCGCCTTCCTCGCGCTGCGGCGCTTGACGGGAGGCTTCGGCGTACCGCTGACCGGCGCGCTGATCCTGGTGCTCAATCCATTCTCGCTCTACCTCGACCGGCTCAACGGCAACCTGCTCGGTCTGGCGATCCTGTGCTTCCTGTTCTTCCTGCTCTCGGAGGAGCGCCCGGTGTGGTGGCTGGCGGGCCTGGTGTACGGCCTGCTCGGCGGGATCCGCAACGAGGCGATCGTGCTCGCGCCGATGATGCTGGCCTTGATGTACAGTAAAAACCGCGCCTGGCGCGGCCGGGCGCTCGACCTCGCGGCCTTCACCGGGGCGGCCTTGCTCGCGATCCTGCCGGTGCTGCTGTGGAACCGCTTCGCGTACGGGCAGATGATCATCCATCCCTCGCAGGTGGCGCACCTGGCCGGGTTCCGCCCGACCTTTGCGCACAGCTTCCTCGGCGCCGAGTTCGAGTTCAACGGGCTGCTCAACGCACCCTTCCACGACCGGCTGGTGCGCACCCCGCACTTCGCCTTTCCGACGATGCTGCTGTGGCCGCTGGTCACGCTGCGCTGCCTGGGCCTGGCGCTGGCGGCGCTGGTGCCGATCGGGGTGGGCGTGCTGCTCCGCGAGCGCCGCCTCGAGGCGGGCGTGCTGCTGTACTGGTACCTGATCGTGCTGCTGCTGTTCCTGTTCCAGGAGAACTGGGAAGAGCTGAAGATGACCTTCCTCGCGCTGCACCTGTTCCCGCTAGTGGCCTTTGTCACCGCCGGGCTGCGGTGGGTCCTGCGCGCCTGGAACGACTGGCGCACCTGGTCGCAGGTGGCCTTTGCCGCGGTGATCCTGGCGCTGCTGGCGTACGCCGCGGGACACCTGGAGGCGCCCGCGGACGAGCGCTGGTACCGGCGCTTCCCCCACGCGGCGAGGAACGAGTCGGGGCTTCACGAGCTGCCCGAGGAGCTCCGGAAGGACTGGCAGTTCTTCCACACCCGCGAGACCCGCGCCGAGGTCGTGCGCGAGCGCCGGGCGCTCACGCGGCCGATGCCGTGGCCGCAGCTGTACCGGCCGCTGCACTTCGCAGACGGCGACGATCTGTCGCGGATGATCCGCGAGCCCGTAACCCGCGAGCTGCGCACGCTCGCTGTCTGGAGCTACATCTATGAGTGACCTCACGGTCACGATGATCCGCTGCTCCACCTTGCTGCTGGAGTGGAGCGGGGTGCGGCTGCTCACCGATCCGTGGTTCCGCATGCAGCTGCGCGGCATCCCTTGCCTGCGCCGGCCCGGGCTCGATCCCGAGCAGGTCGGCGCGCTGAACGCGGTGCTGGTGAGCCACCTGCATCCGGATCACTACGACCGCCGCGCGATCGCCCGGCTGCAGCCGCAGCCCGAGCGCGTGCTGCTGCCCCCGGGCGCGCTGGAACGGCTGGGCCAGGCCGTCGGCCCCGGCTGGACCGAGCTGCCGCTGTGGAGCGAGACCGAGTTCGACGGGATCAAGGTCTGGTCCGTGCCCGGCCCGCACACCCTGCCCGGGCCCGAGGAGATCAACTTCGTGCTCGAGCTCGGCGAGTGGGGCCGCGTGTTCTTCGGCGGCGACGCGCGCTTCCACGGGCCCACGCTGACCGAGATCGGCCGGCGCTTCGCGCCCTTCAAGCTGGCGCTGCTGCCCGTGGGCGGCACGCTGATCCTGGGCCGGCGCACCGTGATGAGCCCGGACCAGGCGCAGCGCGCGTCGCGCCTGCTCGAGGCCGAGACCGTGATCCCGATCCACGAGGGCGGGATCTGGCTCTCCCTGCCGCCGCTGTCGTGGCACCCGGGCCGGGCGCGCCACCTGGCCGACCTGGCCGCGCTGCTGGGGCATCCGCGGACGGTGCACATCCTCGCCGAGGGCGAGTCGGTGGAGCTGGCCTGAAGTATCGATGAAGAGGACAAGCCCTCTTCGGTCGGGCTTGCGCCTGGATTCCCAGTACCCGGGCTGCCTGTGGAGATGCATGACTGCAATGATCTCGATCTACTCGGGTTTTGTTCTGTAAATCAGGCCGTAGGGAAACCGCAGGATTCGACACTGCCGTAGATCTCCGCTGCTGTCTTCCTCGACCGCCCGATAGAGTAATGGATGGGCTTGGATTCGCTGGGCGCCATCACGCACGGCGGCCAGAAAGCGCCTACCGAGTCCGGATTGCTGCGATTCGTAGTAACGCGCAGATTCGAGCAGCTCGCTTCGCGCCTCGGCGTGGAATGCGACTCTCTTCATCCGAGTGCGTCGTCGACCTCGTCGAATACCTGATCCGCAGCCAGAAGTGTTGCGCGACCGTCGTCGATTTCCTTGCACCGCCGCCGGATCTCGACCATCCACTCGGGGCTGATCTCGAACTTCTCGCCGTGGTCGAGGCTTTGGAGCAGCTTCTCCGCCATGAATGCCCTGTATTCCCGCGATAGCTGGAGCGCCTTCTCAAGCAACTCCTCCATGGCCACGGAAGCACTCATATCGACATTCTAGCCCCACGGCGCGGCAAGTCAACCGATGGATGGGTCAGCGCGCTCGACTGCCGAGCACCGCCTCGTCCACGGGCGAGATCTTGCGCTGCCGGATCTCGTAGCGCACGTCCACCCGCTCGGTCGGATCCCGGGTGAGGTCGTCGGTGAGAAAAACCACGACCTCGACATCGGCGCGCCGGCCCATGGGCACGTCGACGAAGCGGCCGGACTTGACCGTGAGGCCATACCCCTCGAGGTACGGGAACAGGCCGAAGCCGTGACCCCGGTACTGCAGCAGCACCGAGAGCCGATGCGGTCCGGGCGTGACCTGCTGAGAGAACACGGCCAGCCCGTCCTGCGCCTGCAGGTCGTCACCGGACCGATGGAAGATGCGCGCGCCGTCGAGGAAGTACGTGGCCGCGCAGAGCCTGAACACGCCGCCGACCGCGTCGCGGTGCACGATGCGCAGGTCGGCGTCGGAGAGCGAGCCGGTGAGCACGACCTCCTGGAGCAGCTGCAGCCTGACCTTGCTGTCGAAGATCTTCTGCTTGAGCTGCTCGACGCGCTCGGTCAGCTCGCGGATCTTCAGTGTGTATGCGCTAGCCGAGGTCTGCAGCCCCCTGCCCCCGTCATCGGCGGCGAGCGGCGAGGCTGCCAGGAGCAACGAGATCACCACGACGAGCCGGGCCATGCCTGCCCCCCTTCCGTCGTTCAGCCTGCTGCCCGGGTAGTGGATCCCGGGCCGGATGAGGAACTGGAAAAAAGGGGCGGGCCGTGGCGCCTCAGCGATCCTCGCCATGGATCGGCGGTGCGCGCTCCAGGTCCTGCAGGCGCTGGCGGGCCCGGCCCGCCCGGTCGGAATCCGCATGGTCGCGGAGGAAGGCGCGCAGCGCCCCGGCCTCGGCCGCGGTCTCACCGAGCGAGCGCAGGGCCCGGGCCCGGCCGAGCGCGGCCCGGGCCGCGAGAGCCCCGCCGCTGCCGCACTTCAGGTGCGCCTCGTACGATCGCAGGGCGTACCTGGGACTGCCCAGGCGCTCGAGCTCCAGATCGCCGAGGAAGACCAGGGCCGCGCACGCATCCGCGCTCCAGGGGTAGCGGTCGAGCAGCTCGCGGTACGCGGCCGCGGACCGGGCCCAGTCCCGGTTCCCGCGGAGCCGGTGCGCCCACTGCAGCATCTGCGCGGCCATCGAGCCGGGATCCTGTGCATCCTCGTCCGCAATGCGCCCGGCCTGTCCCTGCGCCGAGTCGATCTCGGCCCTGGCGGCAGCCGTCTCCCGGTGCTCGGGTACGATCCGCCCTGGCGATGCCGAACCCGCTGCCGGATCCGACGCGGCAACAGGGGCCGACGTACCGGTCGGAGCAGATCCCGGCGTGCGGCCGTGTGCCGGCTGCTCCTCACCACGCGGCTCGGCTCCGCCCGTGAGCACCGGCAGCGTCGCCGGCCTACGTTCGGCCCTGACCTGCTGGAGGAAATCGAGCTTTGCCCGGAGCTGCGACGCCTCATCCGCGCCGAACAGCAGCACCTCGCGCTGACCGAGCCTGATGCAGAGCCCGGCGTCCACGGTCCGGGTTCCGGCGCCGGCAGCGGACACGCCGACCCTGCCCTCGACCACGTGCACCGTGCTCCCGTCGGCAGCATCGGTCACGGCAAAGACGGTCCCGCGAACCCTGACCTGGCCGCGCCCCGTGCCCACCACGACCCGTGCCGGTGCGTACTCCTTGTCCACGACAGCCAGCATCGCACCGCCATCGAGGAACAGCTCGGTTCCGTCCTGGCCCAGCCAGTCCACCCGCAGCCGGCTGCGCTCCTCCAGCAGCGCGCCCATTGAGGGCCCGAAGAGGAGCGCGGCCCACGCCTTGTCGGCGACCTCGACCACCTCTCCGGCGGCAACGTGGCTGTCGGCCGCGCACGGCCGGTCCGCGCAGCGGACCTCACCGCCGGTCAGGGCCAGCCGTCCCACCCGCCCTGGCCCGGTGGTCTCGAGCACCCAGCTGGTAGGCTCCGGGGCCGGCTCGTGCAGCCACAGGGCCGCCACGGCCACGGCCGCCAGCGCAGCGAGGCCCACGGCCCAGGGCAGCCACGATCCCGGCCCTGCAGCGGGAGATCCGGTGCCCTGCTTGCGTCTGCGCAGGACCGCGTCCGCGGCCTGCCGGCGCGATCCCTGGTCCAGCGCCGCTAGGGGCCGGGCCCCGCTGTCCAGCCGGCCCACGCTCCCGGCCTCGGCCATCATGCGGCAGCTCTCGCACTCGGCCAGGTGGGCGGCCTCGAAGCGGAGGTCATCCGCGGAGGGCTCCTCGCCCTCGGCCCGTCGCGCCTGCAGCGCCTCCCAGCGCTCGCATCCCGTGTCCGGGCCTGTCGGATCGTGGCTCATCGTCACCTCTTCGCGACCCATTCCCTGAAGGCCGGATTCTTCGCGATCGCCTGCCGCAGCTTCTTGCGACCCACGCGCAGCCGCTCCGCCACCGTGTTGCCGGGGGCGCCCACCAGCTCGGCGATCTCCTCGTTCCTCAGGCCGTGCACCAGGCCGAGCACCACCACGGTCCGCTGCTTGTCGGGCAGCCGGTCGAGCAGGCGCGCCAGGCTCTCGGCGAGCTGGTGGCGCGCCACCTCGCGCTCGGGATGCAGCAGCGGCTCCTGGCCCCCGGTCGGCTCGTCGGCTCCGGCGTCGGCCACGACCTCGACCAGCCGGCCCCTGAGCCGGAGCCGCTTCAGCTCTCGCAGGGCGGTGCGGATCACGATGCGGTCCGCCCAGGTCTCGAGGCTGCTCTCGCCGCGGAAGGACGGGGCCGACTCCAGCACCTGGATCAGCCCCAGCTGCACCAGGTCGTCGGCGTCCGGGTGGTCGCCCGCGAGGTAGCGCACCGTGGCCCGGGTCCGCTCCAGCAGCCGCTCCACGATGGCTCGCTGCGCGGCCGGATCCCCGGCCGCCGCTGCCCGGACCAGGCCGAGATCACGGTCGTTCGCCGGCGTGGCCCTCTCGGCGTCTGCCATCATCCTCCCCAGTGGAGGGCCACCCCGCTATCGAACTGCTTTTTCTCGCTACATGGTAACCACTCGGGGGGCGCACCCCCCCCTTGAACGGCTACGCTACATGAAGTCGCAGATGTCGTCCGGGTCCTCCGGGGCGCAGAGGCCCCCGCTGCAATCCCACGACAGGCACTGCTCGTCGTCGCTGCAGGCCGCGTTCGCGCCGCCCTGCGCCCGGCAGATCGAGGACGCGTCGCAGTACAGGCCGTCGTCACAGTCGCCGTACGAGTCGGCGCAGCTCTCGCCCTGGCGCGGGTACGGCTGGCAGGTCTCCGTGGACTCGGTGCAGTACAGGTCGTCGGCGCAGTCGCCGTACGAGTCGGCGCAGCTCTCGCCCTGGCGCGGGTACGGCTGGCAGGTCTGCGTGCTCTCGGTGCAGTGCAGGTCGGAGCCGGCGCAGTCGCCGTGCGAGTCGGCGCAGCTCTCGCCCCGCTGCGGGTACGCGTGGCAGCTATCGTCGCTGCCGCAGTAGTGGTCCTCAGCGCAGGTCTCGTCCGCGAAACAGGCCTCGCCGTCCCGCGGCAGCGCGGTGCAGCGGTCGTCGTGGCACTCGAGCGCGCCCCTGCACTCGTCGTCGTCGTCGCAGGGATCCCCGGCATCCAGCGCGCCCTGCAGCATCCGATCGCAGGACTCGGGCCACTCGTCGCCCTCGGTGGAGCAGTCCCGCGCGGCGCGCTCGAGCTCGGCGAGGCATTGCCCGGCGGCCGAGGCGTCGTACGTGTACCGCCCTTCATTCACCGGATCCTCGACCTCGTCCACGCAGCCTGGACGGACGTACGCGTGGCAGATCTCGACCGTGAAGCCCTGCAGGCAATCGCAGCGCTCGGCCGCGCGGCAGATCATATCCGCGTACTCGTCGCAGTAGTCGTCCACGGAGATCGGACCGGTGCTGCCGCCGCCGCAGGCGATGGGGAACAGCGCCAGTGCCAGCACCGCGCCCGATCCCTGGCATACTTGCTGCCGTGATCTCATGGACGAACGATAGCACCACTGTCCGACCATCGCAACGCACGCCGCGCGGATCATGGCCCGGTCAGCCGACCGCCCATCGTCGGCAGGAAAGACTACTCGACGAGGATCTCGAACACGCCGCAGCGCGTCTCGGCGTAGAACGCCCGCACGCCCTCGCCGGTTCCGATGGCTCGCAGCAACGGGCCGAGCTTAACGGTGAGCTTGCGCTCGAGGCGGTCGATGTCCCACACCTCCACGACGCCCGATCCATAGGCCGAGGCGGCCAGCAACCGCTCCCCCACATTGATCGACAGCTTGCGTACCCCGTACGGCGCCGGCAGCCGCCCGACGATCTCGAGGGTTCCGGCGTCGAGGATCGCCACCTCGCTGTGAAACGGCCTGGGGAGGAACAGGCGCCGGGTCGGCCGATCGAGGTACACCCCCAGGCTCATCAGATCGAGGTCCCGCATCCTGGTAGGCTGCAGCGAGTCGGCGTCGAGCACGAACAGCCGGCCGGGCAAGGTGTCCGAGATGAAGATCTCCCGCCGCGCGGGATCGATCGCCCGGTCGCGCCAGGCCCAGAACAGCGGACCCAGCCCCTCGACGCTGACGCTGCCGACCGAACGCGACAGCGGATGGAACACGTGGGCCAGGTAGAGCAGACCCGGCAGCTTGTCGCCGCTCTCGGGAAGCAGCACGAAACGCCGGGCTACCGGATCGGCAAGCAGCGTACCCGAGTTGACGCTCTCATCCGAGAGGGTGACCCGCTCCCGCAGGAACAGGCCGTGGTCGGCGAGCTCCAGTCCCAGGATCTCGGTGGGACTGACGTCGAGCCTGGTGATCCAGACCAGGTCGGAGCCCTCGATCGTCACCGCGTTGGTGACCATACCGGGGTGCACCTCCAGCACGGACTGGCGCCGGTACCGCGCGCCGAGGTCGATGCTGTACACGATCGACTCGCTCTCCTCGGAAACACCCCGGACACCGATCGTGTCCGCACTGCCGAGCACGCGATCGCCCAGGCGGGTGATCTCCCGCGACTTGGACACGGCATAGGGACACAGCGGGGCCGACGCCCAATCGGGCGAGCGGCACCACGAAAAAAGGAACAGCGGGCGGACCATGGAGGCGGGATAGTCGAGCTCCGAGCACGCCCGTGGAAACCGGCGGGAGACCGCATCGCTGGCCAGCAGATGGAACACGCCGACGAGGAGCAGCAGCACCTGGGTGGCGCGCGCGCGGGAGCGGAGCCGCTTGCGAGTCCGTCCAAGCAGGATCAGTACCACACCGGCCGTGATCGCAACGAGCAGCGAGGCGAGCACCAGGCTTCCCGGGAACAGGAAGTGGGTCGTGTGCAACTGCAAGGAGTGAAGGATCAGTACATACCACAGGAGCATCTCCCCGGCCCACGCGAGATCGGTCGCGCCGACCCGCCAGCGGGTCCTGGGGAAGACGGCCGGCAGGGCGGCCAGGAGCAGCAGGAACAGCCCGGAGCCGACGGACGCGACGTTGACGTCGTGACCGTGGATCCACTCCAGCAGCCCGGGGACGAGGGTCAGGCAGAAGTACACGCCGACGATGTAGGCCAGCGCCTCGAGGACGGCGATGAGCCACTGTCGAGGAGTCGTGCGGGGAGCCATCTGCGAGGAAGGCTACACCACGGCAGGTCAGCGGCGCAAGCCGCGGCCCCGTCCGGACCGGGCGTACGCCGATCACGTCCTCAGTCCGCGGCCTCCGCCAGGAAGGGCCCGATGGCCAGCGCGTCGAGCCGCGCCCTGAGGAACGAACGAATCGCCTGCGCCGGCGTGTGCACGATCGGCTCGCCGTGCAGGTTGAAGCTGGTGTTGAGCACCGAGGGCACGCCCGTCTCCCCGTGCACCAGGCGCAGGATGCGGTGCAGCCCGGGCGAGGCGTCCGCATGCACCACCTGGGGCCGCGCCGTGCCGTCGAGGTGCACCACGGCCGGGGAGTACTTCCTCATCGCCCGGCTGCAGTCGAAGGCCAGGTTCATGAACCGCGCGGTGCGCCGGACGCCGGGGCCGTACCCCTCGTAGCACTCGGCCGCGTGCTCGGCCAGCGTGGCCGGGGCAAAGGGCATGAACTCGGAGCGCTCGAGTCGCTCGTTCAGCCAGTCGTTCACGCTCGGGTCCGCGGTGTGGAAGAGGATGCTGCGGTGGCCCAGCGCCCGCGGGCCGTACTCCATGCGGCCGGTGAAGCGGGCCACGGTCTGCTTGCGCAGGATGCGGCGCGCGACCGCGGCGTCGATGTCCTCGACCCTGCGATACCTCAGGCCTGCGGCCTCGAGCGCATCGCCGATCTCGGTCTCGCTGAACTCGGGGCCGTAGTACGCGTGGTCCATCGGCACCGCGTCCAGCGTCCCCTGCTCGGCCTGCCAGGCCAGGGCCGCGCCCACGGCGACGCCCTGGTCGCTCATTGCCGGATGCACGAACAGCCCCTCGATCCCGGGCAGGGCCCAGAGGCGCCGGTTGAGCAGCACGTTGGCGAACACGCCGCCGGCGAGCACCAGCCGGGTCGCATCGGTGTGCTGCACGGCGTGCCGCACGTAGCGCACCACTACGTCCTCGAGCCGCCGCTGCGCCGCGGCCGCGATGTCCTCCTTCGAGAACCGCGACAGCTCCCCGAACGGACCGCGGCCGCGAGACCTGCGCCACAGAGGCGGAGACAGCGTGAAATCGGTCCTGTCCGCGGTGAGCCCGAACAACCGCTCCATCACGGGATACGCCGGACGCGGATCGCCGCGCGCGGCCAGGCCCGTGACCTTGCCCGCCATCAGCACGTGGAAGCCGAGCAGCTGGGAGATCTCGCCGTAGAACTGCCCGGCCGAGGCCACGGCGTCCGAGCTCCACAGCGGCTCGCAGCGACCGGAGCGGCAGCGGAACACCCGCGCGCTGAAGCCGTCGCCCATGTTGTCGATCGACACGGCGAGCGCCTCGTCGTAGCCCGAGGTGCAGTACGCCGAGTACGCGTGCGCGGTGTGGTGATCGATCAGCGGCACCTCTCTACCGAAGCGTCGCTTCAGCGCCCGCGCGTCGTACGCCTCGGCGAACCGCGCCAGCGCCCCGCCCCGGGCGAAGCGCGCCTGCAGGGCGAGGTACGCCTTGTGGCGGGCGCCGAAGAAGTCGTGCTCGCCCTCGATCGCGGCCTCGCCCCAGGGCAGGCGGGCGAGGAAATGGTAGCGGTTGCCGGCGACGATGGTATCGATCAGATCGAGGTCGCCACGCAGGCGCGCTGTAGGCGGCGGACGCAGCCAAGGGCGGGGCGTCGGTGGCGGATCGACGGGATGTCCGCGAGCGCGAAGCGCGAGTGAGCCCGGACCCAAGAAATCTACATCACATCCCGGAGCGTCCGCCACCGATGCCTCGCCCGGCAGCGCCCCAGCGATGCCCAGCACCTCGTCGATCGCCTGCGCCGGGAAGCCCGGCTGGTACTTCCTCCGGGTCAGTCGCTCCTCGGCCACGGCCGCGACGATCTCGCCTCCGTGCAGCACCGCCGCACCCGCGTTGGTGTCCTCGTGGATCGCCAGCACCCGCGTCATGGCCGGCACCGCACCCGGAGCCACCACCAGGCACCGGCGCCGAGGTTGATCAGCGTGGCCAGCACCAGTGGAATCGTCACACCGATGTTCGTGCCCAGCAGCCACGCCGCGCAGAAGCTTAGCATCGGTATGCAGAGCGCGCTCAGCACGAAGCCCACGCCCACACGCAGCCACAGCGACCACTCGTTGCGCAGGCACAGCGCGACCAGCGTGCCGGGCAGCACGAACACGTACACCAGCGCGAGCAGCTGCAACAGCAGGATCAGCACGGCCATCACTCGGCGGCCCTCCGCGCGAGCACGGTCGAGGCCAGACCGCGGGCCAGGGTGCGCAGCAGCGGGCGCAGGCGGGTGGTGCCGTCGAGCACCAGCCTGCCGAGCTTGATCACGGTGCGCGGTCGCAGGTAGAAGCGGCGCACGAACCGCAGGTACTCGGCCTGCACCTCGTCCGCGGGCCGGGATCCGTGGCGCAGTACCACGTTGTTGAGGAAGCTGTACTCGGACCAGCGCTCGGTCGCGATCCAGCCCGCGCTCTGCGCGCGCTCCCACAGCGCGGTGCCCGGGTACGGCGTGAGGAAGCTGACCTGCAGGTAATCCGGGTCGGCGCGCCGTACCAGCTCGAAGGTCTGGCGCACGTGCTCGGCGGTCTCGCCCGGGATGTTGAGGATCACGAATCCCATCGTGGACAGGCCGGCCTCGCGCGCCGCGCGAAAGCCGACCAGCACCGCCTCCTCGGTCAACCCCTTGTTGAGGAACTCTCGGCCGATCGCGGAGCCGCTTTCGATGCCCAGCTCCACGCGCGCGCAGCCCGCGGAACGCATCGCCTCGAGCAACGGCCGATCCACCAGGTCCGGCCGGGTGAGACAGATCCAGCGCACGCGCCGCTGCAGGTCCCGCGCCTGCACCGCTTCGACGAACTCGAGCACCCAGTCGCGGCTGGTGGTGAAGGTGTCGTCGACGAAGCTGAAGAAGGGGGTGCCGAGCCGGCGATGCACCTCGTCGATCTCCTCGGCCACGGCCGCGGGCGAGCGGTACCGCATCTTGCGGCCGAACATCCCGGGTACGGCGCAGTACACGCAGCCACAGGGGCAGCCGCGCATCGCCAGGATCGTGGAGAAGGCGTCCGAGTCGGGGCAGCGGTAGCGCTCCATGGGCAGCAGATCGCGGGCCGGCGGCGCCAGGCCGTCGAGGTTTACGACGGCCGGCGCCACGCCCGTGTCGATCACCTCGCCGCCGCGCCCGCGGAAGGCCAGACCGGGTACGCGCGCCAGGTCCCGCAGCCGCTCGCCAGCCAGCAGGCCGAGCACCCGCGGCAGGGTCTGCTCGCCCTCGCCGCGGGCCACGACGTCGAAGCCCGGGAACTCCTCGAGCGAGCGGGTGGGCAGCGCCGTGGTGTGCGGGCCGCCGCAGATCACGGTCTTGCCGGGCGCGCGGGCCTTGATCCGCCCGGCGATCGCCGCGGCCGTGTCTATCGTCGGAGTGGTCGCGGTCAGACCCACCACGTCGGGCGCCTCGGCGAGCGCGACCGCGGCTGCCGCATCCGGGTCGAGATCCAGCGCGTTGGCGTCGACGATGCTCGCGGAATGCCCGGCGGCCCGCGCCGCCGCGGCGAGGTACGCCAGGCCCAGGGGCGGCCCGACCGAGGTCTGGGCGATGCGCTGGATCCGGCGCTGAAAGCTCGGGTTGATCAGGACGACTCGGGCGCTCATCGCACGGACTATAGCCCCAGGCGCGGGACCGGGGCAAACTGGCTTACTGTAGAGAAACCGGCTAGAGTCGGTGCGAGGCAACGAGGAGAGCATGTTCCTCTACCTGCTGCTGTTCCTGGCCCCGGGGTACTTCCTCTGCCGGCTGCTCTGCCGGCCCACGGACGGGCTGACCCTGGTGACCCTGTCCGCCACGATCGGCCTGCTGTTGAGCTCCTGGACCAGCTTCCTCGTTGCGTACCTGCTGTGGCGTCCGATCACGCCGAGCTTCCTTCTGGTCGTGGGTCTGGCCCTCACCGCGGCCACGGCCGCGCTGTGGTGGCGCTTCCGCCGCCGGCCCACGACCGAGCCCGCGTACACGCCCGAGACGCTCGATCCCCTGCCCCGGCGCGTCCAGCAGCTGGTCCTCGTGCTGGCCGGTCTGGTCGGCCTGCTGTTCTACTGGAACTTCGACCACTACCTGTTCAGCGCGGGCTCGTGCGTGATCGACACGGTGCTCGGCCTGGGCAGCCCGGACCCGGGCGATCTGGTCACGCTGCGCCACGACTGGTTCAACCAGCACCAGCGCATGGGCAGCATCGCCCTGCTCACGCCGTTCTACGCGCTGCTCGGCGTGAACGGCTTCCGCGTGCTGTACGCGCTGCTCGCCTTCCTCGACGTGCTGCTGCTGTTCCAGCTCTGCCGGAGCCAGGCGCGATCGACTGCGCTGTGCCTGGCGGTCGCGCTGATCGGGGTGCTCAACCCGCTGGTGGTGCAGATCCCGGCGATGGAGGAGAACATGCTGGCGATCTTCGTCAGCCTGGGATTCCTCGCGTTGCTGGTACACGAGCCGCGGTCCGCGGGCACCGGCTTGCTGGCCGGCCTGCTCTTCGCCTGCTTCATCGGCGTGCGCTACATCGAGTTCCTCGCGATCCCGGGCGTGGCGTACTACTTTCTCCGCGTGCAGCCGGGGCCGCGGAGGCGCCGCGCGCTGGCCTTTGCCGCGACAGCAGCCGTGGGCGTGGCGCCGTGGCTGCTCCACAACCTGTACGGCCTGGGCTCCTTGCTCGCCTTTCCGTCCGAGGACACGCTGGCCGCTGCCGGCGGGGCCGCGACCGGGCTGCCGGTACCGCGCTTTGCCAACTTCCCCTTCTTCGATCACATCGTGCGCACACCCTTCAACGCGCACCCCACCTGGCTGCTGCATCCGCTGAACTTCCTGCGCAACAGCGGCATCGTGCTCACCGCGATCCTGGGGCTGGGCCTGTTCGCCTGGCTGCGCACGCCGCGGAGCCCGGGCCGCTTCCTGATCCTGCTCGCCGCGCCCACGGTGCTGCTGCTCGGGGGCCTGGAGAACTGGCTCAAGCCGAACAAGCTCGGCGTGGTGCTGATCGTGTACCCGGTGGCGATGCTGGCCCTGCTCGAGGGCCTCAAGCGGCTGGCCGAGCCGCGGCGGGCATACTGGCTGGCCCTGCCCGCAGTGTGCCTCGCCCTGGGCGCGCTGGTGCTCGGCTCGCGCCAGGTGGACATCCCGGCCGATCCGCGGACGTACGACAGCGACGAGGGGCGATGGGTTCACAGCGAGCAGCCCTCGATCGTGGAGCTGGAGCGGGAGCGGTACGCCGAGCTCCAGCTTCTGCCCAATTTCGCTGCGTACAGCCGGTACTCGCCCTTCCTGGCGTGGTGGAAGCTGGCAGACTTCCCGCTCGACAGGGGCGAGGGATTGCCGCGCTGCCTGTTCCACCCCGCGGTGGTGGATCCGCCCGGGGCGGCCGCGGGTCCGCGGTGGATCGCGATCCGCACCGACGCGAACTGGTACCGCTCGCAGGAGTGGCTGTCGAGCCACGACGAGGCCACGCCCTCCGACGACGGCGCGCCGCTCCGGTTGCACGGCGGCGAGCCCGTGACCTGGGTCGAGACGCGGTCGCCGCGCACCCACGACCACGTTCACGTGATCCTGTACCGCTGCCACGGCGTGATCTTCGTGATGCGGCTGCACGACGACCTTCGCAGCTTTGCGGTGAACGACGACGTCCTGGTGCGCGAGGGCTTCGAGTGGCTGTTCCTGCGCCATCGCCCCGCCGCAGCGATCCACTTCCGCAGCGTGGAGCCGCCGACCGGCGGCGTCGCGCGGTTCGAGAGGCACGAGGCCACCTCGCTGGTGCTGATAGACGTGTTGAGCGACACGTACGAGCTGGCGTACATCTGGGACGTGCCGCTGACCGGGCCCGAGATCGAGCTGCCACCGCCCCGGCGGTTCTACATGCCCTGACCGCGCCTCCGGCGGTACTCGACGAAGCCCAGTACGCCTAGACCGAGCAGCGCGGCCAGGCCGAGCAGCGCGCCGATCACGACCCGGGCTGACGAGAACTCGAGCCGCACGCGGTGCGGTCCCGGCGGCAGGGGGATTGCGATGAAGGCGCCGTCCGCGCGCAGCACCTCGGCCTCGGCGTCGTCGACGTACGCCCGCCACTGCGAATGGTACCCCTCGGACAGGACCAGCGCGCCGTGCCCCGGCAGGTCGACGTCGAAGGTCCGCACCGTGGGTGAACGCGACACGGCAGTGACCGCGGCGCCGGGCGCTGCGGCGCTCGCCTGCCCAGCGAGCTTCGAGGCCGCGGCCGACGGCGCGAGCAGCACCGTGCTCGCCGGGTCGTGCGCCGGCTCGAGCAGCGCGTCCCAGACAGCGGGCTGCTCCACGACGCGCGCGCCGGTGACCACACGCGCCAGCGGCAGCACGCTCCGGTTGACCCACACCCGGGCCGTGCCGTCCTCGGCCAGCGGCTCGAAGCGGCCGCCGAGCACCTCGCGCTCGCGGTCCAGCACCAGGTACGCCACGCCGGCCAGATCGAGCAGCCGCGCGTTGACCTCGCCCGGCTCGCCGCCGACGCGCAGGGTCGGGGCCTGCAGATCATTCGGTTCGCCGCAGCCCTTGGCCGCGCACTCGATGTCCTCCTTGAGCAGGCTCATCCCGCGCAGGCGCTGCGAGAGCTCCAGCCGCTCGGGCGGGATCAGCTTGGCCTCGAGATTGGCCGCGTCGAAGCGCCGGACCAGCGACTCGTTGGGCCGCAGCGCCCAGTAACGCGTATGGATCCGCGTCTGCTGCAGCAGCACCCGCCCGCGGCGGCCGTCGCGATCGATGCCCGCGGCGATCTTGCCGCCCGCAAAGAAACGCTCCATGGAAAAGGGCGGCGCCGGCGGCTCCGCGGTGAGCGCGGTGGACAGCGCCAGCTCGAGCCCGACCAGCAAGAGCAGGGTCACGGCCAGGGGCCGCGCCCCGAGCCGTCCGCGCCCGGCGAGCGCGAGCAGGACCACCACGAGCACCAGTGCCAGGCCGACCAGGGGCAGGCTGGCCACGGCCCGGGCCGCCATCGCCTCTGCTCCGGTCTCCTCCTGGACCAGCAGCGGCACCACGGCGCCGCCCGCGAGCAGGACTAGGCCGAGCCCGGCCGCGGCCCAGGCGCAGCGGCCCAGCCGCTCCGGCTCCTCGCGCGCCTGGGCCAGCACCACGGCCGCACCCCGCCCGCCGGCCAGGGCCAGGCCGAAGCCCAGGGTCAGGCCAAAGGGGAGCAGGTACGAGAGTACGCCGAACAGGGGCACGTGTCTCACCAGAACGTCGTGTAGTCCGATCTCCGGACTGATCAGCAGCAGCCAGCCCAGCAGGGCCAAGGCCAGCCCGACCAGCAGCGCCCGGTCGCGGCGCAGGGCCAGGGCGCCGGCCGCGAGCAGCAGCGGCACCACGCCGACGAACTGGTTGCCCCGCAGCTGATCGTCGAACAGGGGCAGGCCATAGGTCAGCACGCGCCAGGGCCGGGAGATGATCTCGAAGCCGGCGCGATGCGGCCGCCCGCCAGCGGCCGCGCTGCTCGCGAAGTCCATTGCCAGGGGCAGCCACTGAACTGCGGCCAGCGCCAGACCCACGGTCAGGGCCAGGGCAAAGGCTGCAAGCCGGTGGGCCGTTGCCCGCCCGCGCGGTCCCCCGGCGAGGATCCCTCGCGCCAGCGCGTACGCGGCCGCAGTGCCGAGCACGATCAGGTTGTTGGTGATGTGGCCGCCGAGTAGCATCAGCCCGATCGGCACGCCGGCCCATGCTGCGGAGCGCAGCCGCGTGGAGCCGCGCTCGAGCAGCCAGGCGATCCACGGCAGGTACGACAGCGAGATCAGATCGGGCAGGTACCCCTGATTGACGAACATCACCGCATAGCCGCAGAGTCCGAAGGCCAGCCCGCCGATGGCGCAGGCCTCCAGCCCGCCGCTGAGTCGACGCAGCAGCAGGAACATGCCCAGCGCAGCCGACAGCAGATGGAGCAGGGAGCCGAGGTTGGTCGCCTCGCCCGGCGGCAGGAAGCGGTAGAGCACGAACAGCGGATAGAAGGGACCCATGTACGGGTTGGAGGTCCACAGCGGAGTACCCAGATCGCTGTGCGGGTTCATCAGCGGGCTCTCGCCGCGCGCAACGCTGCCCCAAACGTACTGCGAGTACGGCACGGCATAGGTCAACAGATCGTCGCCGTCCTGGTAGTCCACGCGGACCAGCAGCCGCCCATACCCCGCCAGGATCGCCAGCACGAGCACCGCGATCACGATCAGGTACGAGCCCCGGGAGGTCGACTCGGCGGCGCGTTCCATGCCGTCTCCGGTCACGGGGCACGCCGCGCCGCGCGCCACTCGGAGATGCCGAGGGCGACCAGCGCCAGCAGGGTGAGCACGCTGAAGGTCACACCGGCCAGCCAGCCGCGGGGCTGGAAGCGCAGCTCCACGTCCTGCTCGCCGGCGGACAGGGGGATGGCGGTGAAGCAGCCGTCAGCACGCAGCACCGGGGCCACCAGTCCGTCAACGATCGCCTGCCAGCCCGGATGCCAGGCCTGGGACAGCACGAGGAACATCGGCCCGCGGGCCCTGACGATGAAGCGACGCACGGTCGGCCCTCCCGGCTTCTCGTGCACCGTACCGCCGGACGGGCCCGACATGCTGAGCATGCTGTATTGCTCGGCACCGCGGCCCGGCGCGAGCAAGACCGTGCCTCGGGGATCGTGGAGCGGGTCGAGCAGCCGGTCCCAGAGCTGGGCGTCGTGCACCACCCGGCCGCGGCTCGCGAGCCGGACCGCGGGCAGCACCTCGGGATTGATCCACAGGCGGGCGGTACCGTCGTCGACCGCCTGGTGAAACCTCCCGCCGAGCAGCGGGCGGTTGCGATCGATCACCAGGTAGGCCACGTTGGCCAGGTCGAGCAGGCGTCCGTTCCGATCGACCGTGCCCTGGTCGATCCGCAGCCGGGCCGTCTTGAGGCCGCGCCAGTCCTCTCCGCCCTTGGCCGGTTCCGCGATCTCGGCGCGCACCAGGCTGATGCCCTGCAGTCGATCGGACAGCGCGTGGGTCCATGGCGAGAGGACCTTGGCCTCCAGATTAGCCGCGCGATAGCGACGGATCATCGCCTCGTTCCGGCGCAGCGCCCAGTCGCGCTCGTGGTTGTAGATCTGGAAATGGAGCACGCGACCGCGGCGGCCGTCATCATCGATGGCGCGGGCTATCCGCCCACCGGTGAAGTAGCGCTCGACCGAGAATGAGCCGGCCGCGGGCTCGGTGGCAGTCCAGGCGAACCCCAGCAGCTCGACCGCCACCGCAGCGACCAGAGCCGGCCCCAGCCGGCGCGGTCCGAGCAGGCCGCGCCGGGCCGCCGCGAGCAGGGCCAGCAGCACGGCAGCGGCGACCACGACCCAGGGCAGGCTGTGCAGGGCGCCGGTCGCGACCTCGCGAGACACGGGCTCGGAGCGGGCCAGCGCTCCGACCAGCGCTCCACCGCCCAGCAGCGCCACCCCCAGCCCGGCAGCGGCACGCATCGCCGCCCCGAGCTCCTCTGGCGATTGCCGCGCGGCCTGCAGCACCAGAACCGCGCCGCGTCCGGCGGCCACGGCCAGCCCGAAGCTGATCGCCGCACCGAAGAGCCACACGTAGTCGAACACACGCAGCGGCGGGATCAGCTGCAGCAGCCACTGGTGCAGGCCGAGCACCGGGCTGATGATCGCCAGCCAGCCGGCCAGGGCGGCGATCAGCCCGGCGAGCAGCACCGGGTCGCGGCGCAGCCGCAGCCCGGCCGCGGCGAGCAGCAGCGGGATCACGCCGATGAACTCGGCGCCCGGTCGACCGGGATCGCTCAGCGGCAGCCCGTACGTGATCAGTCGCCAGGGCGCGTACAGCGGCATGTCCGCGGTCTGGAACGGCCGCTGCGAGGCGCTGTTGAGGAAGTCGCCGATCGCCGGCCACCAGTGGACCGCGGCCAGCAGGACCGCGGCGGCCAGACCGAGTCCGAGGGCCAGCACACGCCGCAGGGCGCGCCGGCCTCGCGGCGCCTCGCCAGCGAGGCCACGAGCCACCAGCAGGACCGCGGCGGTGAAAACCACCACGGCCGTGTTGCCGACATTGCCTCCGAGCAGGCACAGGCCCAGCGGCAGGCCGGCCAGCAGCGCGCTGCGCATCCGGCCGATCACGGCCGCCTCCAGCGGGAGCACGATCCACGGCAGGTGGCACAGCGAGATCAGGTTGGGCAGGAAGCCCTCGTTGGCCTGCATCAAGAAGTGGGACGACAGGACCAGTGACAGGCTGCCCACGGCCGCGGCCGGATCATTGCCGCCCCAGCGGCGCAGCAGCAGGAACATACCCAGCGAGGCCCACAGCAGGTGTACGAGGTACGCCAGATTCGTCGCCGCGCCCGGCTCCATCACCGAGTACAGCGGAAACAACGGATAGTACGGTCCCATGTACGGTCCGGTGGTCCACAGCGGAGTGCCCAGGTCGCTGTGCGGATTCCACATCGGCGACTCGCCGCGGGCCACGCTGCCCCACACGTACTGGGAGTAGGGAACCACGTATTCCAGATCATCGTCGCCGTACTGGTAGTCGACCCGGGTGATGAACCGGCCGTACCCGACGATGACGAGCACGAGCAACACGGCCACGACCGCGCCTCGTGCATGGCGCGTGGGAGCTTCCATGTGAATTGCAGTCTAACGCAAAGCCGCACGATCTGTCGAGAAACGGCTCTGGAACTCCGCGGGTTGGAGGCGCGCTGCCAGGCGGGAGATTTGACCGGCCCTTGCGGGTCACCTATGTAGAATCCCATGGGTGGAGCGGGCTGGCTGAAGACCCTGCTGGGGCTGGCGATCGGACTCGGGCTGATCGCGCTGATCGCGCTGCGCATGGACTGGGCGCGGGTGTTTGACACGCTGGCAGCGTGCCGTGCGCTGCTGCTGCTCCCGCTCGCCCTCTGCGTGGCGCTGCACTACGTGCTCAAGGGCCTGCGCTGGCGGGTCCTGCTGCGAGGGCAGGGACGGCCCGAGACCGGCCGCGTGCTGGCGGTGCGCTTGACCCTGGTGGGCTTCCTCGCCAACAGCGTGATCCCGCTGCGCCTCGGTGAGCTGTCGCGGCCGTACCTGCTGTCGGCCAACCGGCCCGGCGTCAGCTTCTCCTGGGCCCTGGCCACGGTGGTCGGCGACAAGCTGTTCGACCTGCTGCTGACGCTGATCTGCCTGCTGGCCGCCTCGTCCGCGCTAGTGCTGCCCGTGCACGGCGCGGCCGGCATCGCCGCCCTCGCCGGGATCTGCGGTGGTATCGCCGTGCTCGGACTGGTCGCGGCCTGGTGGAGGCGCCGCGCGGCCGAGCGGTTCGAGACCCCGGGACCGCCGCCCGTGGCGCCGGAGTCGAGCCGGATGCGCACCTGGGCGGCCGCCGCGGCCAGGCATTTCGCCGACGGCCTGGCCGCGATCTCGTCGTTGCGCCGCGCAGCGACGGCCCTGGGCTACTCGCTGGCCAGCTTTGCCCTGCTGGCCGCGGCGATGATGCTGGCGATGGCCACGGTCAACCTCGAGGCCAGCCTGCCGACCGCGCTGCTCGTGATCGGCATGGTCGGTATCGCCTTGGTCCTGCCCGGACCGCCGACCCATCTGGGCAGCTATCACTTCTTCGCGGCCCAGGCGCTGATCATCGCCGGCGCGGCCGATCAGGAGACCGCCTTTGCCTTCGCCGTGATCGCGCACCTGGCCCAGGTCGCGGTGGTCGGTGTGCTCGGGGCGATCTCGCTGATCGGTCTCGACTGGCGACCGGCGTCGAAGCCGGATCCTGGCTAGCCCATCCGCTCCCGCCGGAGGATGCTGCCCAGGGTCTCCCGCGTGAACTCGCGGAACATCGGCAGCACGCGTCGCGACCGGCGATCCTTGAGCGAGGCCAGGTAGAGCAGGCCCAGCACGCCGGCGTGCGCGACCGCGATCACAGCGGTGCCGCTCCAGTAGCGCAGCCGGCCCACCGGGGCTCGCCCGGACCCGCTGCCGGTGATCATCCACCGCCTCCGGTATCCGCGGCGGCCGGGAGCGCGATCCCCCTGGCCTCGCACTGCTCCGTGATGATCCGCCGGGCCAGCTCGCGCTTCTCGTCGAGGAAGGCCGATACGCGGTCCTCGTCGTGCCTGGGTGACTGCCCCACCAGCAGGAAGGGCAGGTAGTACAACTCGCCGGGCCGGCACCTGGGCTGGATGCCGAGGAAGCGGCTGCCCACGCGCAGGCCCATGCGAAAGCCCCGGGCTCGCAGGGTCTCGATCTCCTGCTCGCGCGGGATGTCGTACACCGGGGTGCAAAAGGCGATGCCGTAGCGCGCGTACAGCTCGCGGAACCCCTTCACGCAGACCGGCATCTGCTCGACCATCTCCGAGGTCGACCCCGAGGAGCCGTCGGTCATCTCCGGGATGCCGTGCTCCAGGTTGTAGAGGATGCTCCGGGTGTGCATGGCCAGCTTGCAGCCCAGGCACCAGATGAAGCCCGAGCGGAAGCGCCTGAACTCGACCGCCAGGTCCGGCAGAAAGGCCTCGAACAGCCACTGCACCGACTCCACGGTATGGACGAAGCGATCGCCGTGGCGTTGCCGCAGCTCCTCGGCCCGCTGCCGCGTGCGGTCGAGATGGTAGTGGCCGTACCCGTTGCCATAGGTCAGCAGGTGCACCCGCTCGTACCGCTCGGCCAGCAGGATCGCGGCCATGGTCGAGTCGATGCCGCCGGAGAACATCAGTGAGACCTCTGACATCACGACGATAACTTAATACCCGGCTAGGTCGTTCGCAAGGCTAGCGCGCTCGCGCGAGCAGCTTCTTCGCGAGGTCGGACAGCAGCCCCCTGCCCTGCTCGCGCAGCGGAGCACCCTGCAGGCCGGCCAGGGCCTCGTCGGTGAACTCGGCGGCCAGCCCGCGGCAGGCGGCCACGGCACCGCAGTCCCTGGCCGCGGCACGCGCGCGCTCGAGCGCGTCAGCGTCGATCGCATCCGCGCCGATGCAGGCCTCGAAGTCGGCCAGCGCCGCGCCGCCAGCCCGCTCACGCACCTCGAGCGCGACCAGCGTGGCCTTGCCCTCCTTGAGGTCGGCGCCGGCTGTCTTGCCGATCTGCTCGGGATCGCCCAGCAGGCCGAGCAGATCGTCGAGGATCTGGAAGGCCACGCCGAGCGGTCGCCCCACCGAGGTCAGCGCCTCGATCCGGTCATCGTCGGCGCCGCCGAGCAGAGCGCCCAGCACGAGCGGACCGATCACGGTATAGCTCGCGGTCTTCAGCTCGTACAGGCGCAGCACGCCCTCGCGGGTCAGCGCGATGCCGGCCGAGCCGGCCACGTCGAGCGCCTCGCCGCCGATGACCTCGGCCACCATCTGCTGGAGGTGGGTGGACGCACGCACGATCCGGACGGCCGGAACCGGGATCTCGCTCACCAGCTGCGCGGCCCAGGCCGCGGCCAGGTCGCCGGCCAGCAGGGCCGCTGACAGGCCGAGGTGCTCGTCGGCCTCGCCCGCGGGCCAGGCCTGGAGCGCCCGGTGCAGCGTCGGCGCACCGCGGCGCAGGTCGTCGCGATCGATGATGTCGTCGTGCGCCAGCAGGAAGCTCTGGATCAGCTCCGCGGCCACGGCGGCCCGGCGGGCCGGCTCGTCGTCCTCGTCGGTGACCGCGAGGTACCCGATGCGGACCAGCGCGGCGCGGACGCGCTTGCCGCCGCGCAGGGTGAAGTCCTGCAGCGCCTCGACCAGCCGAAGGTTGGCATCCGAGATCGAGCCCGCCGCCCGCTGCTGCTCCGCGAACAGCTCACGCAGACGCGTCTCAACGTCGAGCCGGCACTGTTCGAGAAAGGCATTCAGCATGGCCCGTTGCTCGGCGCGGCGGCCGCTACTCGTCCGTGCCGGAGCCTAGGCCTTCGGCTTCGGCCTCACGAGCCGCGTCAGCGTCGGAGCCTCCGCCTTCGGCTTCGGCCTCGCCAGCCGCGTCGGCATCGGCGTCGCCGCCCCCTAGGATGCACACGGACTGCTCGCAGACCTCGCCCTCCTCGCACTGCTCCTCGTCGAGACAGCGCACGCGGCAGGCCCCGTCCGCACAGGCCAGCAGCGCATTGCATTCCTCGTCCGCAGCGCAGGGCTCGCCCCGTCCCGCACCCGGATCGGGCTGCCCCTCCAGGCAAAGGTAGCTGAAGATGTCGCTCGGACCGCAGATCTGATCCTGCTGGCACTGCGAGTCGTCGGTGCACTCCCGGCAGAACTTGGTGGTGTAGCCCACGCACGAGCTGACCGGCGGCGGGCACTCGGCGTCTGCCGTGCATTCCTGCACGCAGAGATTCATCACGGTCTGGCAGATCATGTCCGTCAGCCCCTGCAGGATGCAGTGCGAGTCATCCACGCACTCACGCCGATCCAGCTCGCGGCACCGGTTCTCGGTCCGCTCGCAGAATGGCTTCAGCGGATCCTCGCAGTCGGCGTGCACCTCGCACTTCTCCGGATCCGGCACACAGTGACCGTCGAGGTCGCACATCTCGAGCAGCGGGCAATCCTCGTCGTCGATGCACGGCGGGATGCAGTGGCCGGTGTCGGGATGACAGACCTTGTCCTCGGCCTCGCACTCCGCGTCGACGATGCATCGCTCCTTGCAGCGTCCGTCGTCGGCATCGCAGTACTCGTTCTCCAGGCAGTCCTGGTCGCCGGTACAATCGGGCATGCAGCGCCCGAGATCGGTGTCGCAGAACTCGTCGTCCCAGCAGCCCTGATCATCCTCGCAGTACGGCCGGCACTGGCGGCTATCGCCTTCGCAGTACTCCTCGACCTCGCAGTCCGACGGGGCATCGCAGTGCTCGCGGCAGATGCGGGTGTACGGATCGCAGTACTGGTCCAGGTCATCGTCGCAGGGGATTATCTCGCAGCCCGGCTCGCAGCGGCCGGTCACCTCGTCGCAATACTCGTCCGAGAAGCAGTCGTCGAGATCGGCGCACTTGTCACGGCAGGTCCGCGTGGCCACCTCGCACCACTGACCGGGCTCGCACTCGGTGTCGTTGCGGCAGCCCTCGGTCTTCTCCTCGCACTCGTGGGTATCGAGATTGCACTCCCAGCCCATCTCGCAGTCACCGTCGTTGGCACAGCCGGGCAGGCACTGCCCGCTCGCGCTGTCGCAGTAGTAACGGCGCAGGCAGTCGAGGTCGGTCACGCAGCCCGTGTCGCTGTCGCTGTCCGAGTCGACATCGGTGTCCGTGTCCGTGTCCGAGTCCGTGTCCGAGTCCGCGTCCGTGTCCGTGTCCGCGTCCGAGTCCGTGTCCGTGTCCGTGTCCGTGTCGACATCGGCATCGGCCGTCTCGGAGTCGCCGCAGCCACTGGATGCCGCGAACAGGGCCGACAGGCTCACGGCCAGCATGAGCAACGAGATCCGTCCCCAGAGAGATCCCGGTAGCGCCATCTCTCACCCTCCAGGGCGTGCAACCGCCCTTGCCGCAAACAAGAAAAAGCGTGATGAACGCTATCACCGCAGTTCCGAGGCTGTCAACGCGCGCCACACGCGCGAGAGACCCATCCGCGGGCCGCAGGTCGAGGCAGCCGAGCACGGGTCGCAGCGCTTGACAAGTTTCCCCTACATGTCGTATTTTTCATTACAACATCACACTCATGGGGACAGCAAGAACGTGGCCAGCACTGACAAGAGAAAGCAGAGCCTGTACTTCCCGGTCGAGATGCTGCGGGAGATCAAGGACGAAGCGGCCCGCCAGGACCGCTCCCTGTCCTGGATCGTCCAGAAGGCCTGGCAGATTGCCCGGACCCAGATCATGAAGTTCCCCTCGGTCACCGATCTCGACGACACCAACGACGCCGAGTAGACCGCCAGCCGGGAACGCGGCTCTGACCATCGCATCGCACCCGCGCGGCGGTTCTTGACCGCGCTGCGCGGCGAGCGTTATCCTCATCTTTGAATATGCAGTTCCACTCCGCACTTGGAGGATGGGATGTTACGTGCCGAGAACCTCATTGTGATGCTGCTGTCCGTTGCTGTCGTCTTCGGCTGCTCCGACACCACGAGTTCGAACAACGGCGGTGGCGACGAGGATACCACCTGCAACCGCTCGAGCGAGTGCCCGGCCGGGATGGTCTGCGACCGGGAGGCCAATCGCTGCGTCGTCGGCGACTGCGCGCAGGACGTCTCGTGCCCGACGGGCAAGGTGTGCACCGAGGAGCGTACCTGCGTGGACATGTGCAAGTCCGACGCGGACTGCCCGGCAGGCGCCACCTGCTTCCCGCCCGACGGCCGCTGCTACGGCGGCAAACCCAATGGAGAGCGCTGCGACGCTGACAATCCTTGTCCCGCACCCGATCGGTCGGTGAACCGGGTAACCTGCAACGAGCTGACCGGCGAGTGCGATACCCACTTCACCGAATGCACCGCGGCCGATGGCTGGGACGTCTGCGAGGCCGGCGAGTACTGCCACCTCACGGGCTGGTGCGCGCCGCAGCCGATCTTCTGCATCGAGGGCTCCTGCCGGCCGCCGACGCGGTGCAACCTGTCCACCGGCCAGTGCGAGGACCAGGGCTGCGAGACCGGCTACTGCGAGGATCCGGTGGACGGCGTCTGCCGCAAGTGCGCCTGCACCGCGGACGTGGACTGCGAGCCCGACGAGTTCTGCGACCAGTTCGGCACCGGCGGCTGCCGCGCGAAGTGCGCCGACGACGAGGGCTGCCTCGACGGGGAGCTGTGCGAGGTGGACACGGGCCGCTGCCTGCCCGACCGCAGCTGCGGTTTGGGAGCCGACTGCACCGACAACCAGTGCGAGTGCGAGGAGGGCCTGATCTGCTGGACCGATCCTGACGGAGATCCGCAAAAGGAGTTCTGCCTGGTGGCCTGCGATCCGCTCGGCATCGGCCAGTGCTCCGACGAGTTCCGCTGCGCGCCGCTGGCCGACCTGCTCGGCGAGTACGACCCGCACCGCGGTGCCTGCCTGGCCAAGACCAACGGCGGCGAGGCCGGTGAGCCCTGCGACGCCGACACCAACCGCTGCGAGCGCGACCACCTCTGCATCGACGGCAAGTGCCGGGAGCTCTGCGACACGGAGAACCCGCAGTGCGGCCAGGACGCCCAGTGCGTGAACTATCACGGCATCGGCGTGTGCCAGCCCGAGCCGACCTGCGAAGCGGACGAGGACTGCGCGCCGCCGGACCTGATCTGCGACCTGACGCAGGTTCCGGGCAAGTGCGTGGCCGGCTGCACCACCAGCGGCTGCGAGGACGGGTACCTCTGCGACGATCAGACCGGCCGCTGCGAGATCGACCTGAGCTGCGAGACCGACGATGACTGCGAGCCGCCGAACACGGTCTGCGAGACAGTGGGCGGTGACACCGACACCGACACCGACACCGACACCGACACCGACACCGACACCGACACCGACACCGACACCGACACCGACACCGACACCGACTCCGACTCCGACACCGACACCGACACCGACACCGACTCCGACACCGACACCGACTCCGACACCGACACCGACACCGACTCCGACACCGACACCGACTCCGACACCGACACCGACACCGACACCGACACCGACACCGACACCGACACCGACTCTGACACCGACACGACTCCCCCGCCCGCGCCCGAGGACAAGCAGTGCATTGCCGGCTGCAAGTTCACCGGCTGCACTCCGCCGCTGATCTGCAACCAGGGCACCGGGCGCTGCGATCTCGGCTGCGCCGGCGACGACGAGTGCGACCCGCCGAACCAGATCTGCGAGAACAACCAGTGCGTGGACGGCTGCCTGACCAGTGGCTGCAACCCGCCGCTGGAGTGCAACCCGACCACGGGGCGCTGCGAGGAGGACACCTGCGACAACGACGGCGACTGCGAGCCGCCGGACACGATCTGCGACGTGGACGAGACCCACAAGTGCATCCCGGGCTGCGGCGTCTCGGGCTGCCCGGGCGGCTTCACCTGCGAGCCCGCCACCGGGCACTGCGAGCCGCTGTGCAACAGCGATTACGAGTGCAATCCGCCCGACACGATCTGCGAGGCGCAGCGCTGCGTGTACGGCTGCCTGACCAATCCCGACTCGTGCACCGAGGTCGAGGAATGCGACGCACAGACCGGCCGCTGCCGGCCGACCTTCTGCCAAAGCGACGCTGACTGCAATCCGCCGGACTACATCTGCGACTTCTCGACCAGCCTCTGCAACGCGGGCTGCGGCATCACCGGCTGCGACGGTGACGACGAGTGCAACGAGGTCACGGGCCAGTGCATCTGCAGCACCGCGGGCTGCGCCTGCGAGAGCACCTCCGACTGCACCAGCGGTCTGATCTGCGGCCTGATAACGAGGAAGTGCACCACGAACTGCACAACCGACGCCGATTGCGCGCAGTACAGCGGATTCTGCAGCGGGTTGGGCTGGTGCGTGGCCGAGTGCAAGCACGAGGGCTGCCCGTGCCAGGGCCTGTTCTCCTGCGAGTTCGGCCTGGTCTGCGTGGGTGGCGTTTGCACCCCGTGATGCGCCGGCACCGCCTCGCCTGGGCGCCGCTGCTGGCGGCGGCGCTCCTGTTCCCTGCATGCGACGGCTCGTCGGGTAACGGCGGCAACGGCGGCGACGAGGATCCCGGATTCTGCGAGCGCTCGTCGCAGTGCCCGGCCGGAGAGGTCTGCGACCGCGGCTCGAGCACCTGCGTTGCCGGCGAGTGCGCCGAGGACGTGTCCTGCCCGGCCGGCCAGACCTGTGGCACGGATCACCACTGCACCGCGCCTTGCACGACCACGTCCGACTGTCCCACCGGGCAGCGCTGCTTCCTCCCCGACGGCAAGTGCTACGGCGGCGAGCCCTGCACGACCACCGAGGACTGCCCGGCCCCCGAGCGCTCGAAGGATCGGGTGTTCTGCAACGAGATCCAGTTCGTCTGCGAGACCGCCTTCGCGGCCTGCACCCAGGCCACGGGCTGGGAGGACTGCGCCGAGGGCGAGTACTGCCACGAGTCGGGATGGTGCGCTCCGCAGCCGGTCTTCTGCACCTCCGACACCTGCCCTCCCGGCACCCATTGCAACCTGGTCTCGGGCGAATGCGACCCGGATCCCACCTGCGACGAAGGTGACTGTCCCGATCCGGTGGACGGCACCTGTCGCAAGTGCGTCTGCATCAACGACGGTCAGTGCGAGCCCGACGAGTGGTGCGACCAGATGAATACCGGGATGTGCCGGGGGCAGTGCTCCGGGACCACGGGATGCCTGACCGGCGAGAAGTGCGAGGCCGGCCGCTGCGTGGCGGATCAGGGTTGCACGGAGGGTGAGGAGTGCACCGCAGGCGCGTGCGATTGTGCCGCGGGCCTGATCTGCTGGGCCCGCCCGGGTGACGACTCGGGTAACGAGTACTGTCTCAAGGAATGCGATCCGGTCGCGGCCGTGTCGAGCTGTCCCAGCGGCAAGCGCTGCGCCCCGCTGCGCGACGCCACCGGGTACGAGGTCCACCGCGGCGGCTGCGTGGACGAGAACGACGGCGGCCAGGCCGGCGAGACCTGCGACGCGGCCTCATCGCCGTGCGAGGTCGACAATCTCTGCAAGGACGAGATCTGCCGGGCGCTGTGCAGCCCGGCGGCGCCCGACTGCGGAGCCGGCGAGATCTGCATCGACCACGAGGGCATCGGCGTGTGCGTTCCCGAGCCGACCTGCCGCTCGGACGTCGAGTGCGATCCGCCGGCCCAGATCTGCGACCTCGACGTGTTCCCCGGCTCCTGCGAGGACGGCTGCGGCACCACCGGCTGCACGGGCGGGCTCGTCTGCAACACGCAGAACGGCCGCTGCGAGGCGAACCGGAGCTGCCAGACCGACGTGGATTGCGGCGCGCCGAGCTACATCTGCTCGAGCGGCAAGTGCACCTCGGGCTGCATGTTCGTCGGCTGCCATCTCCCGCTGACCTGCAACCACACCACCGGCCGCTGCGACCACGGCTGCACCGTGGACCAGGACTGCTACCCGCCGGATCACATCTGCGAGGGCGGGCAGTGCACCGAGGGCTGTGTCTCGACCGGGTGCACCCTGCCCGAGGTCTGCGACACCATCACCGGACGCTGCGGTGTAGACACCTGCCAGGCGGACGACGACTGCAACCCGCCGAACACGATCTGCGACGAGGTCACGCTCAAGTGCAAGCCGGGCTGCATCTCGGTCGGCTGCGGGGCCGACGAGGCCTGCAACGTCGACACCGGGCGCTGCGACAAGCTATGCGGGCAGGACGCCGACTGCAGCCCGCCGGATACGATCTGCGTGGCCGGCCGCTGCGAGGACGGCTGCGTGGTCAAACCCGATCCCAAGTGCCCCGGCGGAACCGAGTGCGACCCGACGACCGGGCGCTGCAAGGCGACCTTCTGCTCCAGCGACAGCCACTGCGATCCGCCGCATTACATCTGCGACTTCGGCACCAGCCTCTGCGTGCAGGGCTGTGTCTACACCGGATGCGGTCCAGGAAAGAACTGCAACCAGACCACCGGTCGCTGCCAGTAGCCCCAACCAACAACCCGCGTCGCCGTCGACGTGCTTCTGCAGGACAGACGTACAGAGTTCCGGTGGACACCGGGTCGCTCTTGCAGGCTGTGATCCCGAAAGGCTGTGCTAGGCAGGAAGCGCGCTAGCGGCCACCCCCGCGGCCATGCGCGATATCGACGCGGATCGTACGGCCGTCAAGATCCCGGCCGTTCATCTCCAGGGCACTCTGAGCCTCGGACTCGGCAGAGTACGTCACGAACCCGAAACCACGCGACCGGCCGGTCTCGCGGTCCAGGATCACCTTGGCCTCGGTGATCTCACCGTAGCTGGCAAAGGCCTCACGCAGACGCTCGTCAGTTACCGCCCAAGGAAGTCCACCCACAAAAAGCTTACTAGACATCAAGAATCCCCTTCTGACCCTAGAGGCGGAGCACGTTCTCTCTGGCCCCGCTCCCCGACTGAAGTCAAAGCCCCCGCTCCTCGTCGGGCCAGGAGCGGGGAAACGAAGAACGGCGGCATACTACGAGCTTTTTGGGCAGTATTGCAAGCTCTTTTTAGTACTTGCCGGTGACGCGAAAGAAGAAGCCATGCGCGTCTTCGTTGGTATTGGTATAGAGATTGTCCGAGAAACGGCTGAAATTATAGCCGACTCCAAGTCGGACGTGGTTGAGGAACTCGTAGCTGACCTCGGTCAGCAAGCCGTGCTGCAGGTCGAGGTCGAGCTCGCCGAGCCAGGTCTTGAGCAGCCGGTACTCGACGCCCACGTCGATCGAGTTGGTCAGGTGGAAATTGATCCGCGAGAGGGAGAGCAGGGTCAACGTGCTGACCTCGGGCAGATCGGCCACCCACTCCTTGCGGTAGCGCAGCACCAGCGACTCGGAGAGCTGCACCCTGAAGGGCAGCTCGACCACCGGCACCAGCGCGAAGATGTCGGCGTTCCACTTCTGCGGACCGAACCCGGACAGGCCGTCGCGTCGGAGCTCGATGCGCTTGGTGTACTTCACCAGCACGTTGAACCAGTCGTGATTCACCGGCCGGTACGCCACGCCCGCCGAGAGCTCGAGCAGCAGCGCCTCGGTCCACTCGTAGGCCAGGTTCTCGGTCTGCGAGTAGTTCAGCCGGGCGAGGAAGGCCAGGTCCCGGGTCCACTGCCAGGTGCCGGCGTTGAGCGTGAGGAACTGCAGCCGGTCCTGTCCGCCCTTGCTCTCCTCCTGCTCGTCGTAGCGTAGCTCGTAGCGCCCGGAGAGCTTGAGCCAGTCCTGGGCCAGGTACTCGTATCCCACGGAGCCGACCGTCCGCGCCGACTCGCCGGTCGAGTCGCTCAAGATCTGCTGGCGCTCGCCGGCCAGGTCGAAGAACAGCCCTTCGAGGATCTTCCAGCGGTTGGCCAGGCCCACCACGGCGCGGTTGGCGTCCGGCCCGGCGCCGGCGTCGATCTGATACTCGCCGAACACCCGGCCCCGGCGCGAGAGACGGTTCTCGCCGCCGAGGATCGTGGTGGTGGTGGTGTCGCCGTCCACGTCGATGCCCAGGCGCTCGCGGATGTACACGTCGGTCTTGTCGTCGAGCGCGCTCTTCAGGCCCGCCTGAAGCCCGGTCTGGCCGTGCCAGGTCTCGGTGGCGGCGAGGGTGATCCACAGGTCCTCGTCCCAGCGGAACATCGCACCCAGCGTGGAGCGCACGTCCCGGCCCGAGAAGTCGGGCGCACCCGTCCCGTGGGGCACGTCCACCTGCTGCTCGAGGAAGGCCGACCAGCGCTCGGTGAAGTTGTACTTGAAGCCGGCTGCCATGGCCTCGGTGTGCATCGCGATCTCGTCCGAGCTGCCCGAGAACTCGCGCCCGCTGAAGGTGTGGCTGTACTCGCCGGTGAGGGTGTAGGCCTGCTCCTGGTGGGCGTAGCGCAGCGACGTGATCTGCTTGTTCAGCTTGGCCTGCGAGCTCCCCTTCGTCGGGTCCGCCACCGGCAGCTCGGCCAGGTTCCCGTCGTGCCGCAGGATCAGCCGATCCTCGTCGGTGACCTTGTAGTTCGCGGAGAAGCCGAACTTGTTCTGGCCGCGCTCGTGGAGCGTGGTGCCGCTGAAGAAGCCGTTCTCGAGGTACTGGTAGTAGGCCTGCAGGTTCAAAAACTCGGGCTTGTCCAGCCACTCGCCGACCTCTGTCCGCGCGGTGAGCTTGAGGGCGTACCCGCCCTTGTGCGCCTCGCCGTTGTCCAGCGTGCTGAAGCTCAAGCCGCCGTCCTCGCTGTAGAAGGCGTCGGCGCCCGAGGCCTGGCTATGCGCCACCTCGGCGCGGATCGCGGATCGCTCGGCCAGCTTGACCTCGGTCGAGGCGCCCCACAGCTCGTACGGATCGCCGCCGAAGCGCTCCTCGGTCACGTACCCGCCGCCCAGCGTCACCCGGTCGAACAGCGTCTGCCGGGCGTGCACGCCCCAGGCCAGCTGGCCGCTGCCGTCCCCGATCGCCTCGTAGTCGGCCACGATGTACACCGGATGGCCGTCGAGGGTCGAGGCGCTGCCAGCCGCGGCGAGGAAGCTCGCGTCGACCACGCTCGACACCGGGTTCTTCATCAGCAGCCGCCCCTCGGGGTAGCGGATGCTGTAGTCCTGGTCGCGCAGCAGCGGCGTCTGGAACAGGATCATCCCCGTGTCCCGATCGCGCACGGTGAGGCTCACCTTCTCGGTGCCCTCGAGTACGTCCCGATGGCGGAGGTAGTACACCGATCCGCCGGTGCCGAGCAGCTCGTCGTGGCCGTGCACGGCCCCGTTGCCGGTATCGGTGAGGAAGGCGTTGAGCTCGGAGCGGTGGCCCTCGAAGAACTCGTGGTCCACCTTGGCCCGGCCGCCGAAGCTGGTGCGGTCGAAGCGGAACAGATCGCCGTCCTCCATCTCGGTCTGGAAGTTTCCGGCCCGTAGCTCGTTCTTCTCGTCCGCCTGGACCAGCACGAAGAACTTCCCGCGGCTATTGACGTCGCGCACCTCCTGCGAGGCATCGCCGTAGATCGGGTAATAGCGCTCGGGATCGATCATCTGGTCGATCACCGTCCGGTCTTGCTTCTTGCCCGTGTCGAAGTGCCCGGTGATCCGGTAGTCCTTGAAGATCTTCTCCCCGCGGATCCGCGCCTTGAAGTAGCCGGCCGCGCGTCCGTGCAGAGCGACCTTGTCGTCGGCGACCATCACCGTGGTGTGATCGTTCATCTCGTCGAGGTCGACCTTGTTGTTGCCGATCAGGCCGTCGCCCACGGCGAGCAGGAACCAGTAGTCCAGATCGACCTCGACCTCGCGGCGCACCTGCGAGCGGTTTCCCGAGTCGTCGACGCACTCGATCACCAGCTCGTTGGTGCCCGGCTCCAGCGTCACCACGTGCTCGAAGGCGCCGCTGTCCTTGATCTCGACCGCCTCGCCGTTGACCGTGACGGTGTTGCCGACCGCGGTCGAGCCGCGCAGGCGGTACTGCTCGGAGCGGATCGGCGCGCCCGCAGGGGGCAGCTCCACCATCAGCTGCCCGGCCGGGGCCTCGGTCTCGGCCACCGGCACCCGCCGCTCAGCCTCGGGCGCCTCGGGCGCCGCACCCTCGCCGGCGGCAGCTGGCGAGGCCGTAGCCGAAGGCGGAGCCTCCGGGGCGGAGCCCGCTCCTGCCACCGGCCCGACCGGCGCGTGCTCCTCCACGGGCTCGGGGGCCCGGGTATCAACCTGACGCGAGAGCAGCGCGCGGCGGCCCTCGGCATCGTGCAGCTCGATCGCCAGCGGCACGGTCTTGCCCGCGGGCAGCGCCAGCGTGGCCTTGAAGCTGCCCTGGGGATCGACCGGAATCTCGCGGCCGTCGATCAGCACGGCCTGTTGCGTGGCCGGCAGCACGTGCGACGCGACCGGCGGGGCGCCGGCGATCAGCATCGCACGGCGATTGAGCGCGCGGTTGCGCCTGTTGTTGTTGGGCCGCAGCGGCTGCACGTCGCCCATGCCCACGGCCGAGACCGCCTGGGGCTTGAAGCGCAGGCGCAGCAGGAAACGCCGGATCGCGTCGGCGCGGTCCTGGGTCAGCTTGAGCACCGCTTCGGGATCCTTGCCCTCGTCGGAGTGGACCTCCACGGCCACGCGGCCGCCCGCGGCGCGCAGCTTGGGCAGCTCGAGTTCGAGCGCTCTGCGGCCCTTGCGCGTGAGGATCGCCTTGCCCGGCGCGAACAGCCTGGCCGCCGGCAGGGTGAGCTCCACGGTCGGTGCGGCGAACAGCACCGGACGCAGCGCGCTCATCCCGCGCTCGCCCTTGGCCGTGCGCACGACCAGACGGTACGAGAACAGACCGGGGCCGAGCGGGCGCTTGGCCGCCTTGCGTCCCTCCCACTCCACGATCGGCGGCGGCGTGCCCTTGCCCGCGGCTGCCACCAGCAGGGCGCGGCCCTGGGTATCGCCGAGCACCAGATGCCAGGTCGCGATCTCGTTGGTCGGCAGCTCGACCTTGAAGCGCGCAGGCCGTGCCAGGCTGGCGCCTCGCAGCTCCAGCCGCGGCGGCGCACCGGCCGGCAGGTCCAGCTCGCAGACCATTCCCAGCAGAGCCAGGTCGAGCGGCCTGCCGCCGAGCATTGCGGTGCGCTCGGCCAGGTTGCCGTACAGCTCGACCGGCGTGGTGGGCTCGGTCGATGCCGAGCTATGCACCACGGCCGGGGCTCCCTCGGGCTGTGGCGCCACCAGACGCACGCCCTTGCCGTCGGCGCGCGTCAGCTCGACGGTCAGCGGCACGGTGCCGGGCGCGGCATCGACGTCATGGGCGAAGAAGCCGTTCTCGTTCGGGCGCAAGCGGGTCGCGCCGATCTGCACCAGCGGCTTACCCTTCACCCGCACCGCGACCGGACCGCCGAGACCGACGCCGAAGCTGCGGATCGTGCCGAAACCCAGCGAGCCCGATGTGGTGCGCACCACGAGCTGGTAGTCGTAGATCCGGCCCGCCTCGAGCGTGCTCTGCCCCTCCTCGGAGCGCCCGTCCCAGGCGATCTCCCCGGGCGGCGGGCCGAGGCCGTCGATGCGATACTCCAGGCGCCCCTTGTCCCGCCCGCGAATCTCCACGGACCAGTACTGGATCTCCTCCCGGGTCAGCACGCGGGTCCGCCAGCGGACCTCGGGCTCGAGCGCGCCGCCCTCGAGCCGCAGATCCGGCGGCCCCTCGGCCGCGGCGCCGGATCCGGCCGGAATCCAGGCGTCCACGTTCACCGTGGGCAGATCGCTGTCGCCGATCGCGGCGCTCAACGCCAGCAGATTGCCCGAGACCCGGCGCCGGCTGGGCGCCGCGGGTGCGGGGCGTGATGCTGCCGGAACGGGCACGCGGAACTCCACGCCCTTGCCGTCGGTGCGGATCAGCTTGATGCCGAGCCGGGCCAGGCTCTGGGGCACCTCGGACAGCACGCTGAAGAATCCGTTGTCGTCCGGACGCACCGGCCGGCCGGCGATCAGCACGCCGGCCCGGCTCGGGGGAGCCACGGTGACCCTGAAGGCGTCGGCACCAAAGGTCCGCAGCGGGCTGAAGCCGAGCGTCCCGCTGACGGTCCGCACGGTGAGCTGGTAGTCGTACACCTTGCCGAAGCTCAAGAAGCTCTTGCCGTCCCGCGCCTTGCCGTCCCAGGTTATCTCGCCGGCCGGCCGGCCGCGGCCCTCGATGCGATGCAGCCGCCGCTCCTCCCGCTCGAGGATCTCCAGCGTCCAGCCGCGGACGTCCTCCCGCGTCAGCGCCCGCGCCTTGAACCGGAGCGGCGCCGGCAGCGCGCCGCTCTCGAGATGCACGTTCGGCGAGGTCTCGGCGTCCTGCACGCCGACGAGCTTGGCGTCGACGTTGATCGTGGGCAGGTCCCTGCCGTCGACCGCGGCGGTGAGCGCCAGCAGGTTGCCGGTTACCGCGAAGCGCCGGTTCCCGCTCCCGGGCGGCGCGCCCACGGCCGGCTCCTCGGCCTCCTCGTCCTCTTCCTCCTCCGGCGGCGCGGCCAGCTCCACGAACTCGGGCCGGATCTGCTCGGTGGGACAGGTGACGCCGAAGTTCACCTTGACCAGCGCGCCGCGCGACACTCGTATCAGCCGCGTCTCGTCCGTGGTGAACTCGGCGCCGGGCGGCAGGGTGTGGGCCGCGGCCTTGAAGGCGCGCAGGCCGGGCTCCAGGTTCTGCAGGTGGTACTTGCCGGCCGAGTCGGTGACCGAGTAGCTGCCGGTGTCGACGTACACCTCGACGTCGGGCACGCCCGCCTCGCCCGGATCCTGCCAGGCGTCCTTGTCCTCGTCGCAGAAGACCTTGCCCACCACGTAGCCGCGCTCGAACAGCGGGTCCTCGATCACCCGCACGCGCGCCGTGGCGTCCTTCTCCACGGCGTCGACGCCGGCGCCGCCCTCGACCGCGGTGGCCGTCTGCAGCGTGCCGCGGACCGTCTTCTCGCCCTGCTTCACGCCGCCGCCGATCACGGTCTGGAACATCAGCCGTACCCGCTTGCCGCCGCTGAACAGGTTGAAGGGGCCGAACAGCAGGTTTCGGTCGCTGTCCTCGATGTTGTTCTCCTGGCGCGTCTTGACCCGGTACGAGCGGCCGTTGGGCAGCTCGACCTCGACCCGGGCGCTGCCGGGAACGTAGCGGAAGCCGCGGGGGGTGATCGCCCGCACGTACACGCCGCCGCTCGATCCGTCGATCAGCAGGTCGGTCGGGGAGCGGTTGGTCGCCTCGCCGAGGAAGGTCACGATCTCACCCGCGGTGGCGTCGCGCTTGTTGGCCCGCAGGTCGAAGCGGATCATGTTGCTGATGTGGTCCAGCGGGATGTGGTTGTGGTGCACCGAGGTCGGGTCGGTCGCGCCGGTTTCCAGCTCGAGGTGGTAGTGCAGGTCCTGGCGCAGATCCGGCTCGGCCGAGGAGACCACGAAGCCGTGGTCCGGATCGCCCTCGGCCGGCCCCTCGGTCGGCGGCGGCGAGCTCGAGGGCAGCGGCAGCAGCATCTCGGTGGGCGGGGTCACGTTGATCACGTAGAGCCCGGGCCTGGGGTCGAACTGGTACATCCCGTACCGGTCGGTGAGCTGGTTCTGCTGGCCCGGCGGCAGGTCCGTGGCCGCGACCTCGGCGCCGCGGTTGTGGTCCTGGGCACTGTCGTAGTTATGCAGGGTCACCTTCGCGCCCTGGACCAGGGTGCCGCGGCTGGCCACGTACACGCGGCCCGTGGGGTTGATCTGCAGGTTGACGTCGACCACCTGGTTCTGGCTGATCTCCTCGTCGAAGCTCAGCGCGGAGAGCTCCGCGCCGGTCGAGGTCTGCACGCGGAAGCGGTACTTCTCCGGCGCGGACAGGCCGAGCAGCTCGAAGTGCCCGTCCTCGTCGGACTCGGTCTCCCATACCTGTCCGTCCGGCTCGGAGGCGATCACGGCCAGCACCTTGAAACCGGCGAACACGGCGTCGGCGTTCTCGCCGTCCGGGATGAAGACGCCGTCCGGCTCGCCGCGATCCTCGAAGATGTAGCCCCGCGCCGCGGCCGCACCCGTGGTCTGGCCCACCAGCACCTCGGCGCGGTTGGTCTCCTTGCGATCGACGCCGGTGGCGCTCACCGCGGCGAAGTTGGAGACCGTGCCCAGGCGAGGAGCATCGTCGTCGATGGTGACGAGGAACTGGATCTCCCTCTTCTCACCGGGAAGCAGCAAGATGTCGGTGACCGTGATGCGTCCCTTGCCGTACGCACCGGCCGGCGGCGGCTGGAAGTCGCTCACGGCGCCGGAGGGCACCACCAGGCTACCGTCGACGTACGTGGTGTACTCGGGTATGTCGTCGGTCACCCTGGCGTCGGCGACCGGGTCGTTGCCCGTGTTCTCGATCTCGATCGTGTAGCGCAGCTCATCGCCCCGCAGCACGGCCCCGCCGTCGAGGTCCTCCACATTCTTGCTCGGCTCGAGGTCGCGCTGGTACCCGACCGACGTGCGCGTGGGCTGGTCGCCGTTGGCGTCGTTGCCGTCCGAATCGGTCGGCTCGGGATCGAGTCCGTCCGCGGTCACCTGGCCCTGGTTGATCACCCAGCCCTCGGCCAGCGCCGTGACCTGGAATGCAATCCGCGCCGAGGAGAGGATCCCCAGCTCCTCGATCTCGACGATCACCTGGCTGCCGTCGAAGCGGCCCTCGTCGCCGTCCGCAACGTCGGTCAGCGCTCGTCCGTTGAGCACGAGGCTGCTTGCGATGTACTGCGAGTTGGCCGGGATCGGATCGCTGAAGACCACGTTCCTCGCCGGCGCGGTGCCGTTGTTGGGGATGTCGATCACGTACGTGATGTTCTCGCCCGGCCGGACGCTGCTCTGCAAGGCGACCTTCTGCGTGTCGTTCAGGCTCGGCACCTTGCCCACGGTGATCCGTGTGGGATCGTCGAGTTGACCGGTGCGCTCGTCGTCGGAGAGGTAGCGGCCGATCCCGTCGGCCGTGACCTCGGCCTGGTTGTTGATCACCTGGCCGTGGGGCACATCATCGTCCACGCGCACGTAGAACTCGACCCGGGCCGGGTGGTTGGGTATCACGACGCCCTGTTCCGCGTTGGGCGAGTTGATCAGCAGGCCCGGCCAGACCGAGGTCGGCGCCCGGTTGCCCGCCGCGTCCGGCACCGCGAGGCCGTTCAGCCGCGTCGAGCCGGGCACGTACTCGGTCCACTGCGGGATCGGGTCGAAGAGGTACGCGTAGGCGCTGTTCTGCGGCCCGGTGTTCCACACCTCGATCTCGTAATGCACCTCCTCGCCGGCCGCCACCACGCGGTCGTCCGGGTCCGGCGGGATCGTCTCGTGGCTCGGTACCTTCTTGATCGTGTTGGAGAAGTCCACCGGCTCGAGCACGTAGAACACGGTGCCGTCACCCGGCGCGCCGGTGCGCGGGTCGTCGCTGCCTCCGCTCTCGGCGCCGTCGATGTAGAAGAATGCCTGGTTCTCGATGCGGTTGCTCGGCGGCTCCGCGTCGGCGCGCAGGTCGGCGGTGAAGGTCAGCGTGAAGTCGCTGGTCGGGTCGAGGTCGCCGAGCGTCCAGCGCACCTCGCCGCTGGCCAGGACACCGCCGTCGCTGATCGCGCGCACGTTCTGCAGCCACACCGGCACCCGGTCGCGCACCTCGGTGTTGCTGCCCGTGGCGTGCTGCAGCGCGACGCGGTACTGGATCGTGTTGCCGCGGGCCACCTTTTCGTCGATGCCGAGCTGGAAGAACTCGGTGCCGCGCTGCTCCCACACGGTCTTCGCGAAGGTCACGTCGCCGGAGACGACGACCTTCGTCGGGTCCTCGGGCCCGGGCTCGTAAATGTCGTCGGTGAGCGAGGTGATCAGACCCTCGTCTGCGATCACCGAGCCCTGGTTGTAGATCTCGGTTCCGATCGGCACCGTGCCGCCGACCCGGGCGGTGAAGCGGATCAACACCGCGTCGCCGCCCGCGGGCAGGTCGCCCAGGTTCCAGGTGAGCATCCGCCCGCCCGGATCCCAGGTGCCGCCGCCGAGGTCGACCGGCTCCAGGTTGGCGTCGACGCGATCCTCGATCACCACGCCCTGCGCCTCGAGCGTACCCGCGTTGCGGACCGTGATCAGGTACGCCACCACCGTGCCGGGCTCGACCTCGCGCTCGCCCTCGACGTCCTTGCGCACCTGGCGCAGCACCGGGTAGTCCACCACCACCGTGGTGGGCTGGATCCCCGCCGTCACTGGATCGCCGTCGGAGCGGCTGATCTCGCCGCCGTTCCGGTCCAGCAGCCGGGCCTGGACCGCGATCGTGGTCCCGGGCGCGACCGTGGCGGCCACCGTGGCCGTGAAGCGGATCACGAGTTGCTCACCGGGATCGAGCAGGAACTGCTGCGTGACGATCTGGTCGCCCTGCAGGGTCGCGTTCTCGATCGAGGCCGGGTCCACGACCAGGCCGGGCGGCGCGAAGATCGCGAGGCTCAGCGGATCGGGCGTGGGTGCGCCCCCGCTGTTGCGCAGCACGAACTCGTAGTTCAGCTTCGTGTAGTCCGGGTAGATCGCGGCCGGGTTGCCGCTGGCGTTGGTCCAGCTCACCGTGCCGGTGAAGTCGGAGAGGTCGGGATCGCAGGACACGCGGACCCAGGTCCGGCCGTCCTGCTCCATGTCCGGCGCCGGGGCCGGGTCCTGGCTCAGGTACTCCTGCGAGTTGTCGGCCTTGACCCTGGCCTGGTTCGGGAGCTCGGCCGGCGGCACCTGGCAGTCGGTGATCACCCGGGCCTCGAAGGTGGCCTGGGTGTTCTGGCCCGCCGCGAGCAGCGGGATGGTCCAGACGACCTCGTCGCCGCCGACCAGGGTGATCGCGCCTATCCCGGCGGTCAGCGAGGCGCCGTCCACCTGCAACCCCGGGTCCACGGTGTCGCGGACCTCCACCTCGTGCGCATCGGCCGTGCCCGAGTTGGAGAGCTGCAGGGTGTAGCTGACCGTGTCGTTCGGCTGGGTGTAGTGGCGGTCCACGCTCTTGAAGAAGTCCCAGAAGGCCGGACCGTTCTCGACCCGGATCGGCGTGGGCTGCGGATCGGTGATGCTGGTGGTGCCGTCGCGCGGATCGTCGGAGAGGAAGATCTGCCCCGGATCGGCGTTGACCGCGTACCCGGCCTGGTTCTCGAACTGGCCGTCCACGTGCGGCCGCGGGATCGTGGCCTCGAAGGTCAGCTCCACCTCCTGGCCCGGGGCCAGGGCGATCAGCTCGGGCACCATCGGCGCCATCCACACCACGGCCCGCTGCGTGTCCTCCCAGAAGCCGTTGTCGTGGGGTACGATGTTCTCCAGCCAGCCCGCGTCGAGCAGGTCGCCCAGCGGGTCGGCGACCACGATGTTCTGCGCCACCTGGGTGCTGTCGTCGCGGTTCTTCAGCTTCAGGGTGAAGGTCAGGGTCTGGCCGGGCACCGCGCTGCCGTCGGCCGGCCGCGGCACGTCCACGTCCTTGGAGAACTCGAGATCGTACGACGAGAGGATCTCCAGCCGCACCGTGGACTGGAGCGGCTCGTCGATCTCGGCCGCGTCGAGGGTGGCGGTGTTGTCGATGAAGCCCGGGTCCATCGGGCTGAACACGTCGACTAACACCCGCAGCACCCACACCTCGCCCGGCCCCAGCTCGTCCCGCCGCCAGGTCAGCGTGCTGGTCGGCGGATCGTACTCGGCCACCGGAATCGCGTTGCTGAAGATCAGACGATCGTCGAGGTTGTCGGTGACCACGAGGTCCGAGGCCGGGGCGGCGCCCGAGTTGGTCACCGTGATCGAGTACTCCACCGAGTCGCCCGGGCTGACTCGCGCGGGCAGCGGACTCTCGACGGCCTTGACGATCGACAGCCGCGGCACGAGCTGCAGCGGGATCTCCACGCAGGGGATCTCGATCCAGTCGGCCAGCTCGTCGCTCTTGACCCGCCCGCAGTTGGTGAGCGTGTCACCGGGCGGGTTGTCGACCACCACCACCTTGAACTCGGCAAAGGCGGACTCGCCGCCGAGCAGGTTGGCCCAGGTGAAGGTCACGGTCCCCGAGCCCGCGTCGTACGTGCCGCCCGAGCCGGGCACGTAGGTCAGGTAGCTCAAGTCGAGCGGGTCCTCGAGGATCACGTTGTCCGCGTCGGTGCCGGTGTTCTTGACCTCGAAGGTGAAGGTCAGCTCCTCGCCGGGCTGGGCCGGCGGGCCGCCCGCCGCGTTGCTCCAGCTCTTGGTCGATTCGGTGAACAGCGGCTCGTCGATGACCGTGATCTCGGGCGCGCGCAGCTCGAGATCCGGTTCGGGATCGATATCGACGCTGGCGGTATTGTTGATCTTGGTCTCGTGCGCCGCGTCGGCCCTGATGCGTGCCGAGAACACAACGTAGATCGGCAGCGGGCTGGGGAACACGGGGAAGGGCACGGCGCTGTTGTATTCGATCCGGTTGCCGTTTACCTGCACCGGCAGCGTGGTGCGCGGATCGAGGGTGATCGTGCTCGGGTCCAGCCCGTCGTCGACGATATCGACGAAGTCCACGATTCGCGCCGGCCGGTTGCCCGTGTTGCTCAGAGAGATGGTGTAGGTCACCAGCGCGCCCGGCGTCGGCGGATTGCCCTCCACGGCAACCGTCTTCTGCGAGCTGGACATCACCGGCGCATAGACCAGCGTGATCCGCGTCGGGTCCTGATCGCTCGTCGAGTCGTTCGGGTCGTCGGTCGGCCGCGGTTCGGCGAGGTACGGTGCGTTCACCGTGCCCTGGTTCTCGAGCACCAGGCCGTCGATCTCGTCGGGCTGGATGCCGACGTCGAGGAACTCGTCCTCGCGGAAGATCCGGCCGTTGTATTTGATGTACACGGTCCCGCCCGCCGGAATGGTCAGGTCGCGCACCGAGATCCGCCAGTGGTCGCCGAGCAGCTCCGTCTCCGCGGTGTACCCGGGCAGCGCGCCGATCACCTGCAGGCTCCCGACGTCGGCGATGTTGGCGGGCACGTCGTCGACCAGGCTCACTCCGCTCGCCGGCTTGCCGCCGTCGTTGTCGATCGCGACGGTGTACGCGACCCACGAGTTGGGTCCGGGCACCGAGAAGCCACCCGGCAGCAGCTCCCACGTCTTGCGGGCCTCACCGAGCTCGGGCGCGATGACGGTCGTAGAATCCCTGCCCACCTCGACCGGGGGCTGGATCTCGTCGGACTCGATCGTGGCCGTATTCTCGATCACCGTGCCCGCCGGTACGGTGTCGTCGATGCGGACCTGAAACTGGACAAAGACCTGGGAGTTGGTACCGGGGAAGGGCTCCATCGTCCCGAGATTCAACCCGCTGGCGAGCGGACTCTGGCCGGCCACGTCCGGGATCTTCTCGCCGTTGACATAGGTGCTGTCCGGCTCATAGGTCGTTCCGGGGGGAATCGCATCCCGCAGGATGGCGTTGGTCGCCTCGGCGCTGCCCATGTTGGTGGCCTTGATCGTGTAGGTCAGGATCTCGCCCGGCGCCGCCTCGGGCGTGTTCACGGTCTTGTCGGTCTGCTCGTTGTTGAAGCTCGGCGCCAGCGTGTCCAGCGCCACCGCGACCCAGCCGAGGATCACCAAGTCGTGGTCCGGGAAGGTCGGATCGATCACGCCGGGCACGCCGTCGCCACTGCCCAGGTCCACGGTCATCGAACGGTCGAAGCTGCGGAGGATGCCCAGGCCGTCGTCGCCGATGTCGAAGTAGTCGATGTCGACGCCCAGGCCCTCTGAGCCGTTCCACAGGTTGAATGCCGGGCTAGGGGGCTGTCCCATGCCCGAGAGGTTCTGCAGGTGCCCGCTGCCCCCGCCCTGGGTCGTGAGCTTGATCCAGTCGCCGTTGGTGTCGGGGAAGGGCGGTGAGCCGAGCTGCTTGTCACCCTCCATGCCGAAGTACACGAACTCGCCGCGCGGCTCCTCGCCCACCAGGAAGTCGGCCAGCGTGAAGGACGTGACCCCGTTGAAGTCGATGTTCGGATCGCCGTTGCGCTCCTGCATCGCCATGAAGCCGTCGTACAGGATCACATCGCGGCGATGGGTATAGCTCTGCGCCGCCCAGACGATCGAGATCGCGAAGGCCCCGTACCGCGCCTGGCAGTGCGGATCGATCTCGCAGTCGCCCTCGTGGGAGTCCATCCGCGCCAGGGTGTACGGCCAGCTGTCGTAGTTGCCCTTGCCCTGGGCACTGACCTCGTTGGTGATCTCCCGGCGACAGTAGTAGAACCCGCCGTACCCCGAGAGCTCGTGGCAGCGCTCGGGCCCGGGCGCGATGTCGTCGGCGCGGAGGTTACTGTAGAAGGTGCCGTCGGACATCGTCAGGTCGACGTACTCGTCGGCGACCCCGCCCTCCTCGGGCGGCGCGTGCATCGAGCCGCTCCACCAGAGGTACGCCTTGACCACCTCGGCGTCGTCCGGGATGCCGGAGAGCTGCACCGACTCCTCGTTCTTGAGCCAGCGGTTGGCGTAGTACCGGTAGTCGGGCAGCATCATCGAGGCGCCGGCCGTGGTGACCGTGCCCCACAGGCGATCCTGGTACAGCTTGCTCGGCGGTGTGCCCTCGACAGCCGCGCGCGCGTCGGCGCACACGAGGGCCGCGGCGCCCGCGAGCGCGATGGCAGCCCCGAGGGCCGGGCGGCGCACGCGCCCCCGCTTCATCGACACCTCACCGCTTCGACGACCCACCCCTTGAGTCGCCCCACTATCGGCACAGGGTTCGGATTATAGAGACATTTGCTTCACGTGGGCAAGCACGCAGGTGCGGGCACGCGAAAAACGACTGTCACTGGTGGGTTAGCAGGAGGACCGGGAGAAGCGGCCTTCCCTACTTCTTCCCCCGCCGCGCCCCGCGGATCGCATTGCTGGCCCGGATGCTCTTGCCCCGCGGCAGCCGCTTCTTGCCCTTCTTGGCCTTCTTCTTCGGCTTGGCCGGCTTGCGGGTCTTCTTGACCTTCTTCCTCCTGCGCTTGGCCACGTCGGCGCCGACGCGCCGCCGCGCGGCCTGGCTGGCGCGGGCCATCACCGAGCGCCAGTGCCCCTCCAGCCCCTCGATGCGGCCGAAGTTCTGGCCGTGATACGAGATGCGGTCGTAGCCCTCCTTGCCGATCTGCACCACCGTGGGGAAGCGCAGGAAGTGGAAGGTCGACAATCCGCCGGTGTAGCGCGCCCCGCCCGCCGTGGGCAGCGTGTGGTTCGACCCGGCCACGTAGTCGCCGAGCGCCACCGCCGAGTAGCGGCCCACGAACATGCAGCCGTACGTGGTGAACAGCTCGTTGAAGCGCTTGCCCTTCTTGGTCATCAGCACCAGGTGCTCGGGTGCGAAGCGGTTGGCGATCTCCGCCGCCTCCTCCAGCTTCTTCACCAGCAGCACCACGCCGCGATCGACCGAGCGGCGCAGGATCTCGCGCGTCCCGGTCTCGTCGGCCAGCTCCTGCACCCGCTCGGCCACGGCGCGGCCGAGCTTGTCGCTGTCGGTGACCAGCACCACGCGGGCGTCGCGGTCGTGCTCGGCCTGGGCCAGCAGGTCGAAGGCCAGGATCTCCACCGAGGCCGAGTCGTCGGCCACGATGCAGACCTCGCTCGGTCCGGCGAGGAAGTCGATGCCCACGCGGCCGAAGACCTCGCGCTTGGCCGCCTGCACGTAGCGGTTGCCCGGCCCGACGACCAGATCGACCGCGCGAATCGACTCGGTGCCGTACGCCATCGCCGCGATGGCCTGCGCCCCGCCCACGCGGTAGATCTCGCGGGCCCCGGCCACGTCGGCGGCCACGAGCACCACCGGATCGACGTCGCCCTGCTTTCGCGGCGGTGTGCAGAGCACCACCTCGGGCACGCCGGCCACGATCGCCGGTACCACGGTCATGATCGCGGTGCTGGGCAGCGGGTAGTTCCCGCCCGGAACGTAGCAGCCGACGCGCTGCACCGGCTTCATCTTCATCTCGAGGCGCAGGCCGCGCTCGGAGACGCTGAACTCCTTGACCGCCCGGAGCTGCCGCGCGTGGAACTTCCTCACGTTGCCCACGGCGAACTTGATCGACTCCACGGCGCCGGCCTCGACCATCTCGTACGCTTCTTCGATCTCGTCGCGACCCACACGGATCTCGTCGATCACCGCGTCGTCGAACTCCCGGCAGAAATCGCGGAGCGCCCGGTCGCCGCTCCGCCGGACGCCAGCGATGATCGCCTTCACCCGGTTCGACTCCTCCGGAACGTAGCGCTGAAAGAAGTTGTGCTCCTCCAGCTCGTTCTTGCGCAGGATCCTCATCGCATCCTCCCCTTCAGCTCGTCCAGGACCTCTTCGGGCTCGATTCCCTCGCCCGCGGCCCGGACCACACAGAAGTAGGCCAGGTCGGCCAACTCCCAGATCAGGTTCTCCCGGCTGTCGGCGCTCGCCACCTCGTCGGCCTCCTCCCGGATCTTGCCCGCCAGCAGCGCGCTGTCCGCGAGCAGGCGATCGGTGAGGCCGTCGGCAGGTGTCTGCAGCCGCTGCCGGGCCATAGTCCACAGATCTCGCAGGGGCCGCTCGCGCCGCGGCCCGAAGCAGGAGTAACTTCCCAGGTGGCAGGCCGGACCACGAGCCCGGACCCGGAACACCAGCGCGTCGCGGTCGCAATCCGCGGCCGCGTCGAGCAGGGTCTGGGTGTTGCCCGAGGTGAGGCCCTTCTCCCACAGCTCCTGCCGCGAGCGTGACCAGTACGTGGCCCGGCCGGTGTCGAGCGACTGCACCAGGCTCTCGCGGTTGGAGTAGACCAGGGACAGCACCTGCCCCTGCTCGTCGGTGACCACCGTCGGCACGAGCCCCCCGCCCTTCTCGAAGTCGATCAGGTCGGCGAACAGCATCTCGGGCTGCAGCTTGCCGGTGTAGATCGCCATCCCCAGCACCGGCCGGGCGCGCAGCTCGACCAGCGCGCGGATCTCGTCGACCTCGGCCAGGCCGCCGGCCACGTACAGCTCGTGCTCGGGCAGGGCCTCGCGCAGCGCCCTGGCCGTCTCCAGGTCGCCGCCGCCGAGGCGGCCTTCACGCTCCACGCAGGTGTAGAGCAGCGCGCCGCAGTACGGGGCCACGGCCCGCGCCGCCTCGAGGACGCCGAGCTCGGTGCCCTCCTGCCAGCCGGACACGGTCACCTTGCCGCTGCGCGCGTCGACTGCGAGCACCACGCGCGCGGGCTCGATCGTGCGGCGCAGCGATTCGAGGAACTCGAGGTCGACCCCGTCCCGGCCGAAGGCCGCGCTGCCGAGGATCACCCGCCTCGCGCCGGCCTTGATCCAGCCCGCGGCCTGCTCGGGCGTGCGGATCCCGCCGCCCACGTTGCAGGGCGCCAGCCGCAGCAGCGAGCGGAGCATCGCGGTGTTGTCACCGCGCCCGCGGGCGGCGTCGAGATCGATCACGTTCACCTCGCCGTAGCGGGCGAAGCGCCGCGCCAGCGCCTCGGCGTCGTCGCGCTCCAGCGCCTTGTCCTCGCCGCCAACGAGCTGGACCACCTTGCCCTCGGCGAGGTCGATGCTGGGCACGATCATCGCCGCACCTCCACGCCCCGCTCGTCGAGGTACTCCTTGACCTGGCCCACGGTCAGCTGCCCGAAGTGGAACACCGACGCGGCCAGCGCGGCGTCCGCGGCGCCGTCGGTCAGCACCGCGTGGAAATCCTCGAGCTGGCCCGCACCGCCGCTGGCAATCACGGGCACGGGCAGCTCGGTGGCCATCCGGCGGGTGATACCGAGAGCGAAGCCGGCCCGGGTGCCGTCGGCGTCCATCGCGTTGAGCAGCACCTCGCCGGCGCCGAGCTCGACGGCCTGCCGGGCCCACTCCTCGGCGTCGATGCCGCGAGGGTTCCGCCCGCCGTGGGTGGTCACCTCGTAGTGGCCGCCCTCGCCCGGTCGCGCGTCGAGCGACAGCACCACGAACTGCGAGCCGAAGCGCGCCGCAGCCCGGCCGATCAGATCCGGATTCTCGACCGCGGCCGTGGATAGCGCGATCTTGTCCGCGCCGGCCTCGAGCAGCCGGGCCATGTCGTCGAGACTACGCAGCCCGCCGCCCACGGTCAGCGGCACGAACACCTGGCGCGCGACCTCCTGGACCGTGTCGAGCAGGATCTCACGGCCCTCGTGGCTCGCCGACACGTCGAGGAAGGTCAGCTCATCCGCGCCCTGGCGGTCGTAGGCCTGCGCCAGCGCCACCGGGTCCCCCGCGTCCTCGAGATCCCGGAAGTTCACCCCCTTGACCACGCGGCCGTGGTCCACGTCGAGGCAGGGGATGATGCGCTTCGCCACCATCGCGGCTGCTCAGGCCTCCAGGAAGTTGCGGAGCATGGTCAGGCCCACGCGGCCCGACTTCTCCGGGTGGAACTGCACTGCGAACACGTTGTCGTGCTCCACGGCCGCGTCGAACACCACGCCGTGCTCGGCCGTGGCCGAGACCAGATCGCGCTCCGGCGTGCCGAGATAGTACGAGTGCAGGAAGTACACGTACCTCTCGTCGTCGAGCCCGTCGAACAGCCGCACGCCGTCGGCCGGCGCCAGGCGGCTCCAGCCCATGTGCGGCACCTTGAGCCCGGGCTCGGCCACGAAGCGCCGCACCCGTCCGGGAAAGACGCCCAGGCCCGGAGAGTCCGAGGACTCCTCGCTGCCCTCAAACAGGAGCTGCAGCCCGAGGCAGATGCCCAAGTACGGCTTTCCGCTGTCCAGCGCCTCGCGCACCGCGTCCCCGAGGCCGGTACGCGTCAGGTTCTCCACGGCCTCGCCAAAGGCGCCCACGCCGGGCAGCACGATCCGCTCGGCGCCGGCGAGCTCCGCAGGGGTGCGACAGATCCGGGCTTCGGCGCCCAGATGCCCGAGCGCCTTGAGCACGCTGCCCACGTTGCCCGCGCCGTACTCGATCACGCCGATCACGAGCCCTCACCCCGCTCGATCGCGCCCTTGGTCGACGGCAGCACGCCCGCGAGCCGCGGCTCGACGCGCACCGCCTGCTTCAGCGCCTTGGCAAAGGCCTTGAACAGGGCCTCGGCCTTGTGGTGGTCGTTCACGCCCGAGAGCACGGCCGCGTGCACGTTGGCCGCGGCGCCCTGGGCGAAGCCGGCGAAGAACTCGCGGATCGTATCCGACTCCAGATCGCCGAGACGCTCGCGCGAGAACCAGGCGTCGAAGGCGAGGAACACGCGGCCGCCCAGATCCACGGCCGCCCGGGCCAGCGCCTCGTCCATCGGGAAGATGGCCGAGCCGCAGCGTTCGATCCCCTTGCGCTCGCCCAGGGCCCTGTCCACGGTGCTGCCGAGCACGAGGCCCACGTCCTCGGTGGTATGGTGGTGATCGACCTCGGTATCGCCAGCGTAGCGCAGCTCGAGATCGATCGCGGCGTGCCTGGCCAGCGCCTCGAGCATGTGGCACAGGAAGCCGAGCGGACCGTCGATCTCGGCCCGGCCCGTGCCGTCCAGGTCGACCCGGCAGCGGATCGCGGTCTCTCCCGTGATCCGCTCCACCTCGGCCACGCGCGCCATCAGCGCACCTCTCCGAGCACCTGCTCCAGCGCCGAGAGCATCCGGCTCGTCTCCTCGCGGGTGCCCACGCCGAGCCGCACGCAACCGTCGAGCAAGGGATCGCCGCTGCGGTCGCGGACCAGGATGCCTTGCTGCTCCAGTCCGGAGCACACCGCGGCCGCCCGGTCGCCCAGGCGCGCCAGCACGAAGTTGGCCTGCCCGGGAAAGTACTCGATACCCAGGCGCTCGAGCGCCAGCTCGGCCTCGACGCGCGCCTCGCGGACCTCGGCCGCGTACCGCAGGGGCCAGTCATCCGAATCGAGCGTGGCCAGCGCACAGGCCACGGCCGCGCTGTTGACGCCGTAGGGCGAGGCGGCGCGGCTGATGTACTGCATCAGCTCGGACGAGGCCGCGAGGTAGCCGAAGCGCAGCCCGGCCTGGCCCATGGCCTTGGAGAAGCTGTGCAGCACGACGAGGTTGTCGCGCTCCTCGACCATCGGCAGGGCCGTGCGCCCCGCGAAGTGCCAGTACGCCTCGTCGAGCAGCACCAGGGTGTGGTCGCCCGCGGCGTCGAGGATGCGGATCAGCGCAGCAGGCGAGATCTCGGTGCCGGTCGGATTGTTGGGGCTGACCAGCACCAGCACCCGTGGACGGCGTTCGAGAGCGGCGAGCACCCGCTCCTCGGGGAAGCTCAGGTCCGTCTCGTTGTACAGCACCTCGGTGATCGCGGCGCCGCGGATCTCGGCGTAGAAACGGAACATCGCGAAGGTCGGCACCGGGATCACGATCTCCTCATCCGCGTCGAGGAAGGTGTCGAGCACGACGCGGATGCCGTCGTCCGAGGCGTTGGTCGGGAGCAGCTGATCGACGGCGAGCTGCCATCGCCGAGCCAGCCGCTGTCGCAGCTCGCCGTACTCCGGATAGACCGACACGCCGCTCTCGCCGCCGAGCGCGGAGAGCGCCGCGGCCACGGCCGGAGGCGCGCCGCGGGTGTTCTCGTTGAAGTCGAGCCGCAGAAACGAGCGCCGACCCTCCAGCGGCGGGCGGTACGGCCGCATCCGGGCCACCGCCTCCCTGGGCCGGATCGGGCTCACGGCAGCACCTTCTCGAAACGGGTCTCCACGATATCGGTGGCGCCGAGCTTCTTCAGCTCGAGCATCAGGCCTGGCACGTCCTTGCGCGGCACCGCCACCTTGACCGCGTACCCCTCGTCGCCGAACAGCTTGGCCACCGTGGGCGAACGCATGCAGGGCAGCACCCGCACCAGCTGCTCCAGCCGCTCGGCCGAGATGTTCATCTCCAGCATCGAGCGGGTGCGCGCGTCGAGCACGGCCTGGAGCACCAGCGCGATGTCCTCGGTCTTCTTTCGCTTGCGGCGGTCGGCCATCGCCTGGCGGCTGGCGAGGAAGCGTGTGGAGCTCTTGAGCAGCTCGGCGAGGATGCGCAGGTTGTTCTTCTCCAGCGTGGTGCCCGTGGCCGCGTTGTCCACGATCAGGTCCGCGTCCTCGGGCGGGAAGACCTCGGTGGCGCCAAAGGTCTGGACCACCACGTGCTTGATCCGCTCCCTGCGCAGCCAGCGCGTGGTCAGGTTGCGGTACTCCGAGGCAGCAACGATCCGGGTTCGGCGACGCAGCCGGGCCAGGGTCTGGCCCCGGGGCGCGGCCGCCACGATGCGTACCGGATCGAGGCCGCAGTCGAGAACCTCGACCACGGAGCGGGCGTTGCTCTCCCGGACCCAGTCGTGGCCGGCAAAGGCCAGGTCGATCGAGCCCAGATCCACGAGCTGGGGGATGTTCTGGGCGCGAAAGAGCTTGATCTCGAGCTCGGGATCGGATGCGGTGGGGCGATAGCCCCGCTCCTCGAGGCGGAGGCCGATCCCGGCATCGGCCAGCAAATCCCGCACCTTGTCGAACATGTGCCCCTTGGGCACGGCAAAGCGCAGGCGGCTGCTCCTCGACACCATGACCCGTTCCCCGTCTCGATCCGGCAACTTGCCGGAACCACTGCCGTCTCTCGATTCGAGACAACGTAACCGATGAACATTAGCAGCGCGGAGGGTTTATGTCAACCTAACAGGCCATCTAGCTGAAATCACTGTGACTGTTTTGGTATCCTCCAGCCTCGATCGGCCGGCAAGCCCAACGGATGATCGGTTCAACCACCAATGTACACGCACTCGCCCCCGTCACAGATGTGGTTCTTCTCGCATTCACCGCAGGCCTTCATGCTGGCGACGCAGCCGTCGCTCCCGCACTCCTTGCCCTCGCAATCCGGCAAGCAGCACTCAGCGTTGAAATCGCTGCAGACATGATCCGCCGAGGCGCAGCACACCCCCTGGCACTCCTCGTGGTCGCAGTAGCAGGTTCCGTTGCTGCAGGTGGCATGGGCCCCACAGTCGCCGCAGGCGAGATCGCCGCCGCAGCCGTCGGCCGCGGCACCGCACTCCTTGCCCAGGTCCTCGCAGGTCGTCTTGGTGCAGCAGTTGCCGCCGCTCTGGTGACAGACCTGGCCCTCGGCGCAGCAGCCGTCGTTGCACTCCTCGTACCGGCACACGCAGCGATGGGATGTGTTGCAGCGCTCGTTGGCCGGACAGCTGCCGCACTCGCGCGTGCCGCCGCACCCGTCCGAGATGCTCCCGCAGTCGCCAACCTCGCAGGCCTCGCGGAAACAACACGCGCCCGTGGACAGGTGGCAGATCTGGTTCGCAAGGCAGCACACATCGTTACAGCACGGGCCGGCGCAGCCGCCGGTCGCGTCCTTCGAGCAGGCGGCGCTCCGGGAGTGTCCGCAGCCGTCGTTCTCGGTTCCCTGGGCGCTGCAGCCCGCGCACTCGGTGGGCTCGCAGGGACAGGGATCCGGGACCCAGCTCGGCGTGCAGCAGGCTCCGGTGCTGTCGTGACAGATATCGCCTTCGGGGCAGCAGGTGCTGTTGCACTCCTCGTCCACACACACGCACCATCCGTTGCTGCAGGTCTCGTTCGACCCCGAGCAGGCGCCGCAGTTCACCGTGTTGCCGCAGCCGTCGCTCCTGCTGAGGCACTCGCCCGGCCCGCAGGGATTCGGAGTGCAGCAGGCACCTGTGGTCGCGTGGCACACATCCCCGGGATCGCAGCACAGGTCGTTGCAGCACGGGCCGCTGCAGCCGGTGGCGTCGCGCGAGCAGTCTTCACTGGCCGTGTTGCCGCAGCCGTCGGCCTTGGGCCGTTCGCCGCTGCAGCCCTGGCAGGGCGTGGGCGTGCAGTCGCACGAGTCGGTGTAGTGCCACGACGGAGTGCAGCAGTTCTCCCCAAGGTCACAGACCTGGCCTGCTCCGCAGCATTCCAGGTCGCAGCACTGGTTCGGGCAGTCGTTGCTCGGGCAGTTGCCGCCGCAGCCGTCATTGGCGCCCTCGCACTTGCCCACGCAGTCCGTGTCGCAGCCAGGCCTGCAGGCCCCGTTCTCGCAGGTATAACCATCCTCGCAACGGCTGCCCGAGCCGCACAGGCAGATTCCGGTCGGCCCGCATTCGTCCGCCGCGTTGCCAAAGGCCACCTCGCAGCTGTAGCAGGAACTGCCGTTGGCGCCACAGCTCCAGTAGGAGGTATTGGCGTTGCAGACTACTCCACTGCAGCAACCCGGGCAGTCGTTGGCGGCGCAGGTCGAGCCGCAGCCATCGTCTGCGCCCGCACACTTGCCGGCGCAGGCCGGAAGGCAGGGCTCCTCGCCAGCGTCCCCGTCGGCGTCAGCGTCAGCGTCGGCGTCGGCGTCCGTGTCCAGATCCGTGTCACCATCCGCGTCCGCATCCGTGTCAGCGTCCGTGTCAGCGTCCGTGTCCAGATCCGTATCCGCGTCCGTGTCCAGGTCCGTGTCCACGTCCGTGTCCACGTCCGTGTCCAGGTCCGTATCCGCGTCCGTGTCCAAGTCCGTGTCCACGTCCGAGTCCACGTCCGAGTCCACGTCCGTGTCCGCGTCCGTGTCCAGATCCGTATCCGCGTCCGAGTCGCCCCCGCAGTCCGGCCGGCAACGTTCGTCCGGGCAGCAATCGTACCCGTCCGGGCAGCCTCCGCCCCGCGCGCAGATCAGCTCGGTGCCCTCGAAGTCGTGGTCAACGCAGGCAGACAGGCACAGCAGCGCCACGCACGACAGCGCGGCAGCGGGCCATGCTCGGATCCTGGTCAGCGAGCTCACGCCACCCTCCCCGCCGGCGCGCCGGCAGCACCTCTTCGGGCTTGTGGATTGTACCGTACCAGCGTGCTACGGGCCAGTCGAGAAGGCACTCCCAGCCCCTGGGGCGCATTCCGGCACCCGCAACAGCGCCACGGCGACACGCGTGCGCGCTCGCCCCTTCTTCAGAAGCTCCCGCCCAGGCCCAGGCCGCCGAACCGGTCTCCGAGCAGCGGAGCCAGGCCGACCTTCGGACCCTCGGGATGCTGCTCTGCCTCGTCCGGCGCCTCGACGAAGAACAGCACCACCGCGGTGACGGCCAGCGCGCCGCCCAGACCGAGCAGCACGTGGCCGGCCGTGCCCTTCTTCTTCTCCGAGTCCTGCAGGTCGCGGACCTCGGCCCAGCTCACGGTCTCGCCCCGCCGGCTCTGGGCCAGCAGGTCGTCGACCTCGGCGCCGTCCTTGGCCGCCACGATCTCGAGGCCGGTGCCTGCGCCCAGGCTGGCCACACCAACGGTGGCCACGATCCAGGTCCAGAAGCGTCCCGCTCCCGGGGCGGGCTCCCCGCTCTCTCCGCGATCGGACGCGGCCGGACCCGCAATCCCCTCCCCTGGCACGTCCACGGCGGGCATCTGGTCCACGCCGGCCTCGGCCTCGGCGTCGAGCTCGGCGAGCAGCTCGGCATCGGAGCTGGAGCCCGAGGGCCCAACCGGCACCAGCGCCGGCGCCCGGAGCGGCCTCCAGTCATCGCCTCCGACGTCCTCTGCAGGAGGCGGCTCTGCATCCTCGTCGGCAACCCAGCTCGCGTCCCCACCCGCATCGCCGCGCGAGCGGCGGTACCGCGCCCGGGCCGTGCCGTCCTCGTGGGCGGCGCTGACCGCGGCCAGCTCGGGCTGGAACAGCCGACGGTACAGCCGGGTCACCGCGTCGAGCGCGGCCTCCTCGTCCACGCCCTTGATCTTCTGCGACTCGCGCCGGGTGACCTTGGCCTGCTTCACGTCGATCACCTTGAGCGTGACCAGCAGATGGCTGCCGATGCGGTCGATGCTGCCGGCCACCAGCTTCTTGGCGCCGAGCGCGCCGCCGATCTCGAACCAGCATACGTCGGTCTCGCAGTCGTCCAGCTTCTCATGCTGCCCGGCAGCAACCATGCGCTGGATGTCTTCCCGGTCGATCACCTCGTACAACCCGGTCTTGGCGATCTCGCCCGCGAGGTACCCCTCAACCACCCGCGACAGCACGCTGTCCACGCCCCGTCGGGTGCGGACCTCGGTCACCGCGAGCTTGGGCAGCTTGCGCACGAAGCGCCCGTGGAACAGCCGGCGAAGCAGCTTGTCGATCGCCTCCAGCGCATCGTCCTCGCCGGCGCCCCGCAGCCGCTCGGACTCCCGCGCCATCACCCGCCCGCGACGCACATCGATGATCTTGAGCGAGATCAACATGGACTCGCCCACCTCGTCGATCGAGCCCGCCATCAGGTGGTCCACGCCCATGGCCCCGCCGATCTCGGCCAGGCAGGAGTCCTCATCGCAGCCGGAGAGCTGCTCCTGCTGCTCGCTGTCGAGCAGGCGCGTGATGTCGTCGCGCCCGAATACCGTGAACCGGCCAATGCGCGCGACCTGGTTGACGATGTACTCTTCGACCACGCGGACCAGATCCTCGTCCACGCCGAGGCGGCCCCGAACCCCGGTCACCGCGAGCTTGGCCTCCTCAGCGGACGCGGGAAGGGAAGCGGTGACCACGAACGTGGTTGCCGCCAGCAGGACGAGCGCGTTCCGGGTTGCCAACAACACCCCCACGGCCCAGGGCCGTATCAACAGAACATAGGCAGGTGACAGACGAATCGTCAAGAACCGCCGCAACCTGCCTTCGGGCCCTGGACCCGCGGGAGCAGGTGAGCGAGTCCTCCAGGAATCGAGCTCTCGCGGCCGGCCTCAGGTTTCCGACGCGAGCCGGGCCCCGATCTCGGAAATTCGAGCCGGCCGTCAGTAACACATCTAGTGATATCAAGCAGTTGAGTGCCGGTTCCTCTTGGCCTGCAGATTGCTACCGATCACCCGATAGCAAAGCCATCCGCACGGAGGGAACCATGATCCGGCCCAGCAAAGACCTGCTGATGCCCCTGGTCACGGCGGGCAGCCTGCTCGCCGCCTGCCTGCTCGCGGGATGCTTCGAGAGCGTGCCCGATCCCGGCGACGAGCAGGAGCCGGTGACCAGCTGGAGCCAGACCCTGGCCAGCGCCGAGCTGAGCTACGTGCTGGCGCAGCCGGCCACGCCGCAGACCGACCGGCTCGAGGTCAAGGTCCCTGGCGAGCGCAACTTCACCTCGACCGGCACGGTGTACAGCCAGCCGTCCGTGCGCAAGGCCGCCGCCCTGTCCAACATGATCCTCGGGATGAAGAGCGCGACCGAGGCGTATTTCGGCGACCTGATCGCCCACTGCGAGCAGCAGGCCGCCGACCTCGTCGTGGAGTGCCCGGACAACCTGACCGACTGGTACGGCGAGACCCTGACCTGCGAGGAGTTCGAGCAGCAGCAGCGCGAGTACGAGCGGCTGGTCTGCCTCGGCAACGAGCAGGAGGGCCAGCCCGGCCCCGACATCGAGGCCGGAGCGGTCGAGGGACACCGCGTGGTGAACTTCATCGACGCCGAGGCGCGCGCCCTGGACAACGACGCGGGGCTGCTCGACGAGCGCGCGCTGGTGGAGCAGCTGGTGCTGAACATGCTCGCGGGCGGCGCACCGCCGCCGTACCGCGACTGGGGCATGGGAGATCCGAGAAACGGCGGGTACCCCTCGGCCGAGATGGACGCTTCCGACGGCATCGGCGGCGAGCTGGGCGCCACTCCCGGCGGCGCCCAGGACATCGGCTTCATCCGCAAGGTCATCGACGAGGGGTACGTGCCCTTCCCCTTCCACATGGCCGTGGAGGGCCTGCTCTCCGAGCACGACCTGCCGCTGCAGGGCGCTCCCTGCGACCAGCTGCTGTGCATCAAGACCGGCGTGGGCGTGGCCCGCACCCTGGACCACGGCACCCAGTCGGCCTTCGTGCAGCTCGGCTTCTCCTCGGGCTTCACCACGGAGACCTTCCAGCGGGCCGACCTGAACCTGGTGGTGGTGCTCGACAAGAGCGGCTCGATGCGCGACTCGGGCACCGAGAACGCGGCCAAGATGGGCGCGGTCAAGGAGGGCCTGCAGCGGATGATCGACAGGCTCGGCCCGCAGGACCGGCTGTCGGTGGTGCTGTTCAACAACGAGCCCAGACTGCTGTTCGACTCGGTCGCGGTGACCGACCGCGAGGCGCTCAAGGCGATCGTCGAGGGCATCGAGGCCGGCGGCGGAACCAACATCGAGGCCGGCCTGCGCATGGGCTACCAGGTCGCGGCCCGGCACAGCGAGCCCGGCGCCCGCCTCGACCGGGTGATGCTGATGACCGACGCGCTGCCCAACGTGGGTCGCACCGGCGAGAGCTCCTTCCTCGAGCTGGTGGATCACTACGCTGCTCAGGGCATGGGCCTCACCGTGTTCGGCGTGGGCCTCAACTTCGGACAGGAGCTGATCCTCGAGATCTGCGACCGACGGGGCGGCAACTACTTCTTCCTCGAGGACGCGGCCAAGATCCACAAGGTCTTCACCGAGGACTTCGACTTCATCGTCACGCCGCTGGCCTACGACCTGCACCTCGACTTCACCGCGGCCGACGGCTTCAAGGTGGCGGACGTGTTCGGCATCCGCGACTGGGAGAACGATCCGAGCGGCGTGTCGATCGACGTGAAGACCGTGTTCCTCTCGCGCAACCGCGGCGCGATCGTGCTGCGGCTGGAGACGGACGACATCGGGCCGATGTAACGGTCAGCACGAACGCGCCCAGAACAGTATCGCGCCGGCCGTCACGACGAGGACGGCCGCGCCCAGGCCCAGCACGGCGAGGCGGCGGCGGGAAGGAACCCGAGCCCGCGCCTCGGCCCCGGCCGTTCCGGGCGCATCGGACGGCAGGGTTGCCCCGACGCCCCGAACCTCGGCGAGAGGCGCGCTCTTCAGGGCCAGCACCTCACCGGCCGGGGGCAGCGCCTCCACATGCCGGGGCGGCAGGGCCCTCTCCAGCCATCCGCTCAGGTCGGCGGTTCGGGCCCGCAGCCGAGCCCGCTTGATCGCGGAATCCAGTGCCAGGCCGAAGTCCCTCGCGCTGGGGAAGCGCGCCTCCCGGTCCCGGGCCAGGGCACGCAGCACCACCTCGTCGAGCACCGCCGGGATCCCGGGACGGTCCCGCGAGGGCGGATCGATCCTGGCCTCGCGCACCTCCTGCATCATCGCGAACTGATCTGCGGCCTTGAACAGCGGCTTGCCCGAGAGCAGCTCGTGCAGCACGATCCCGAGGTTGAACAGGTCGCTGCGGCCATCCAGCTCGGCCTTGCAGGCCTGCTCGGGCGACATGTACGCCAGCTTCCCGCGGATCATCCCGGTCTCGGTGAACACGGGCCGGTCCTTGACCTTGGCGATGCCGAAGTCGGCGAGCTTCACCTCGCCCGCCCGAGAGAGCAGGATGTTGGGCGGGCTCACGTCCCGGTGAACCAGGTGCAGCGGCTGGCCGTGCTCGTCCGTTCTCTCGTGGACGAAGCACAGCCCATCGAGAACCCGGCGGCAGATCAAGCAGGCGAGCGAAACCGGCAGCTCGATGCCCTGGCCGCGAGCGTGCCGCAGCGTGTTGTCGAGATCCGCTCCGTCCACGTACTCCATGACGATGTAGTACCGCTCGCGGATCTGACCGAGGTCCAGCACCCGGACGATGTTGGCGTGGTCGAGCAGGGTGGCGATCTTCGCTTCCTGGATCAGCATCTCCGTGAAGCGCGGATCCGAGGTGAGGTCCGGAATGATGCTCTTGATCGCGACGGATTCCTCGGATCCGGCCGCTCCGACGGACTCGCCGAGGTAGATCTCCGCCATCCCCCCGGAGCCGATTCGACCGAGAATACGGTACGCACCACCCACGGCTCACCCGAAGACGATCGAAACGGCTGTCACCAGCTCACGCGAATCACATCCGCGGGACGACCCGGTGCCCGCCGGCGTCGTCGGTGGTGCCCCACGGCGAGTTGTCGAACTGCTCGACGACGTAGTACGCCACGGCGGAGAAACCCACGGTCAGCGGCGGGCTGCCGTGGAAGAACTCGTGAGCGTAGTTGATCCAGGTCACGATCTTCTGCTCCTCCTCGGTCAGGTTCGGATCGCGGTAATGCATCAGTCGCGCGATGGTCTGCACCTTGAACGACGGGGAGGAATCGAGGAAGCAGATCGAGGAGACGGGATTGGCCACCTGGTTGAGGAAGGTGTGGGTCTCGTAGTTGATCGTGGTGTACAGCTCGAGGCTGCCCAGCATGTCGCGGCGCCACAGATCCCTGTCGTGGTACCCGTCCTTGAGAGTCTGCATCTTGCTGTACGTGCTGTCGCCGGCGTGATCGTGGTACAGCTGCGACCGCTCCTCGATCAGGTCGGCCCTGGGCACCCAGCCCATGCCCTTGTACGCCACGTTGATCGAGAGCGCGCTGTCGCCGCGCAGCGCGCCGTACGTGCCGACCGCGGCGTTGTGTGCGTCGTTGTAGATGTCGAAGTTGCCGCCCATCATGTTGTCCATCATCTCGATGCGCTTGATCATGTTCCAGTCGAGGAAGTCGTCGTTCAGCTCGCGGACCCGGAAACCGCGCCACACGCCGTCGACCCGGGCGCGGATCACGCCCTGCGCCAGATCCGTGGTGTCCACGGTGTCCTGGACGAAGTACCGGCCGTCCTGGCGCCATACCGAGTCCCGGTTGCTGGCCGTCGTCGGCTGGGCCGCGCCGTCGCTCTCGTCGGCCCGGGCAATGCCGGGCAGGGAAGTGACACCGGCCGCGGCCGCGGCCGTGGCGCCGGAGATCTTGAGCAGCTCTCTTCTGGTGATTGCCATCTTCGCCTCCCTAGTCGGTCGCGGCGCAGCGGAATCCGATGGTGGAAGCCGTCGCGTCCTGGTGCTCGCTCTCGCGCACGTACGCCGCGATGTCCTCGGCCAAGGAGCCGAAGCTGCCGCCGCGGATCACCTTGATCGCCAGGTCCGGCGCGGGCTGGTAGTCCGGGGCGTACCCGTCGAGCACCCACTCCCAGACGTTGCCGGCCATGTCCAGCGCTCCCTCCGGGGTCGCGCCGTCCGGGTAGCCGGGTAGCTCGCTGGTGTCGCCCACGCGATAGCCGTAGTTGGCCAGCCTGGAGCCGGGCGCGTCCTCACCCCAGGGATAGGACCGACCCTCGCCGCCCCGGGCCGCCAGCTCCCACTGGGCCTCGGCGGGCAGGTCCATGCCACGGCCGGTGCAGAAGTCCCGCGCCTGCTGCCAGCTGACGTAGATCACCGGGTGGTCGGCGAAGCGCTCGTTGCCGTAGTACGGCTCGCGCCCGCTGAAGGACCCATCGTACGCGGGCCGGGTGCAGACGCCGCAGGCCACGCAGTTGAGGTACAGCTCGTTGGTCACGGGCATGCGATCCATGCGGAAGGAGTCCACGGCGACCTGATGCGCGCCGTCCTGGCCCATGCCCACGGTCCCGGCCGCGATGTCCACCGTGGACTGACCCACGCACACGCCGTACACGTTCTCCTCGGTCGCGTCGCAGTTCGCCGAGTCCTGGTGGCACTCGAGGTCGTCGGTGTCGCTGTCCGTGTCGGCGTCCGTGTCAACGTCCGTGTCCGTGTCGCTGTCCGCGTCCGTGTCGCCTTCGCAGTCGGCGCATTCGTGCTGGCTGCACCCGCCGCAGAGCGCGACGGCCGCAAGCGCGGCGCACCAGCGCGGCCAGTTCCCCACTGCCCTGTGCTTCATACCATCGTCCCCTTTCGAGGTTGTGCACCGGAACCGTGGCCGGATACTATGGTCGCGCGACGCTGTCAAACCGCTCCGCCTGCATGGAGACCGAAGACGATGAGGAGCACCGCCGACGGCGGAAGCAGCTACCGGGTCTCCGGACGGTACTCGTGGTACGTGTTCTCGCTGCTGTTCCTGCTCTACATGTTCGACTGGATCGACCGCCTGGTGGTGGTCTCGCTGTTCCCCTTCCTCAAGCGGGACTGGGGGATCAGCGACACCGAGTGCGGGATGCTGGTCTCCGCGGTGTACTGGTCGATTCTGCTGTTCTCCTTCCCGGCCTCGCTGCTCGTCGACCGCTGGAGCCGCCGCAAGGCGATCGGCCTGATGGCCCTGCTGTGGAGCCTGGCCACCGCGGCCTGCGCTTTCACCCGCAGCTTCGGCCAGCTCTTTGCCGCACGCACCGCGATCGGCATCGGCGAGGCGGGGTACGCTCCGGGCGGCACGGCGATGATCAGCGCGCTGTTCCCGCGGAAGCGGCGCGCCGCGGTGATGGGCCTGTGGAACGCCTCGATCCCGCTCGGCAGCGCGCTGGGGATCGTGATCGGCGGCGTGGTGGCCGAGTACCTCGGCTGGCGGCACGCCTTCGGGCTGGTGGCCTTCCCGGGGATGATCGTGGCGCTGCTGTTCTTCCGGGTGCGAGACTATCGCACCGTCTCGCTGCGAACAGAGACGCCAGGGGCTGAAGCCGCCCCTGTCAAGCCGGAGCCAGGTGCGGCTCGCGAGGCCGTAGCCGCAGGCGAAGGCTCCAAGGCGGAGCCCGGTTTCCGTGGCACGGCGCGGCGGCTGCTCGGCACGCCGTCGCTGCTGCTGACCTATCTCGGCTTCAGCGGGAACATGTTCCTCACCTCGGCGCTGATGACCTGGCTGCCCACCGCGTATCACCGCCACGACGGCCTGCCGATGAGCCAGGCCAGCCTCAAGGGCGGTGCGGTGATGGCGATGGCGATCGTGGGCGCGCCGCTCGGCGGGTGGCTGGCCGACCGCTGGTACTCCCGCCGCGCCGACGCCCGGCTGCTGTTCGCCGCGCTCAGCTCGCTCGCCGCCGGCCTGGTGCTGCTGGTGGCGCTGGGCGCGCTCGACGGCCCGGCTCAGTATGGATTGCTGCTGGCGGGGGGCGCGCTGGCCTCGGCCTTCGTGCCCGGCGCCGCGGCCGCGACCCAGGACGTGGTCCACCCCGGCCTGCGGGCCACCGCGTACAGCCTATGCGTGATCGTGATGCACGTACTGGGCAGCGCCCTGGGGCCGGTGTTCGTGGGCGCGGCGTCGGATCGCTACTCCCTGCAGACCGGCCTGACCCTGGTCCCCTTCTCGGCGCTGCTGGCCGCGGTATGCTTCTTCGCTGCCTCGCGGTTCTACGCCCGGGATCTCGCGCGCGTGGAGCAAGTGGAGCTGGTGAGCGAGGAAGCCCAGGCCGGTCAGGGATAGCTGGCCGGAACCGCCTCCCCCGCCTCGCCCCGCAGCAGCGCCTCCAGATCGAAACCGAGGAACTCGTGCTGCGGCACGTGCGGCTCGCCCATCGCCACGTACGCCACCCGCCGCTCCGGCACGAAGACCATCGAGTGCACGGCCGCGTTGTTGGCGATGGTGCCGCCGCCGTCGAACAGATCCGGCGGGTGGGTCTCCCCGGTGAGCGGGTTGTGCGAGTCGCGGAGCACCGTGATCGCGGTGGCCACGTCGAGGGTGCCGTGCAGGCTCGCCGCTCCGCCGGGCGGCAGGAGCTGCTCGAGCCGCGCCAGCCGGCTGCGCGTGCTGGCGTCGGCCGCCCTCTCCGCGTGGAGGGCCACCATCTCCGGGTGCACGAAGTGGTTGGTCAGGAACACCAGGCCGTGCTCGTCCATGCGCCGTACGCCGATGTGGCTCGCGGTCATCTCGAACACCGCGGCCGTGCGCCCATCGCCGTCGCTGACCATCAGGCTCTCGGCCGAGCAGTGGTCCTGGGCGGAGAGAAAGGCCTCGGCCTCGTCGAGCGAGGCGCACTGCTGCAGCACCTGGCGGCTCATCTGGATGTGGCTGCGGCCCACGCGGTCGTGATCCTCGGAGCTGTTCTCGTTGCTGGCGATGCAGACGCCCTCGGCGTTCATGCCCGAGTGCGGCGAGACCGAGCCCGGGAAGCCGACCTCGAGAAAGGGGATCTGGCCCTCGGGCCGGCGAACGATGATCGTCGGGTGCTCGGCCAGGTAGCGCATGTACGAGTTGTCCATGTTGCGCGCGTGGATCAGCGTACCGTCGGGCGTGGCCGCGTTGCCCGCCGCAATCTGGGTGCAGGCGCCGGCCAGGCCCTCGATGTACTCCACGATCACGTCGGCGTAGGACAGGGTCACGCACTTGTCCAGCGTGAGACCCGCCACGCCCGCGGCTTGCGCGGCCTCGACCATGCCGCGGCACTCGTCGACCAGGTCGGGGTAGCTCTGGGCCAGCGCCTCGTCGATCATCCCGTAGTCCCTGGCCAGGGTCATCAGGGCGAAGAACATCGGGTCGCTGTCGAACCACTCCATGCCCTCGACGAGCTCGGCGGCCATCAGCTCGCCGTGCTGCAGGCCCATCTCGTATGGCGTGCCCACCAGGCGCAGCACGTGGATCTGCTCGCGTTCGCTGCGCGAGGCCTCGGTGTAGTACATGTTGGGCGCGGGATCGCCCGCCTCGTCGCAGGCGCCCAGCAGCAGCCCGACCAGGCAGCAGGCGAGCAGCCGCGAATACCCTCGTAGCCTCACGGGTAGCGCTGCTGCATCGCGCCGATCACGCTGCCGTCGTCGTAGTGCGGGGCGAACAGGCAGAAGCTGATCTCGCGATCGGCGAGGTAGTGCACCGTGGCCACGGCGTCGTCCCGGTCGATCCCGCCGTAATGCGGCCGGTTGCCGGCGTCGCCCATCGGCATGATCGGGTGGGTGTAGCCAGCGGCGCGCCACTGGTTGTACAGCGCGTAGTAGTTCTCGCCGCGGAAGCTGTAGATCCAGGGCGCGGCGCAGTGGGTGTAGCGTTGGAGCAGGGCCACCCGCTCCTCGAAGGTGCTGGTGCCGGCGATGTCGTGGTCGAGCGAGATCTTGGGCACGTCGCAGAACACCTTGCCCGCGGCCTCGGCTTCCTCGTAGAACACGCGCAGGATCATCTCCCCCGTGGCGAGGGTCCAGCCCTCGTGATCGAGACCGATGCCGCGCACGTCGGGCTCGGCCAGGGCGTTGCGGGCCCAGGTGCGCAGCTGGCTCTCGTTCATCGGGTTCTTGAACGGATCATACCACGGGTGCAGGATGCGCAGGGTGGTGGCGCCCGGCACCGAGCCGCGCAACGCGAACATCACCGGCTGGTTGAGGCCATAGTCGGTGGTGGCCGAGCTAGCCTCGAGCCACAGGCAGCCCTTCATGTCGAACCAGGCGCCCGTATCGGTGTCCGTATCGGCGTCGGTATCGGTGTCCGTGTCGGTGTCCGTGTCCGCGTCGGTATCCGTGTCCACGTCCGAGTCCCCGGCGCCCGCGGTGTGGACCTCGATGCCGCACTCGAACACGTCGGTCATGGTCTCGTTCTCGTAGCACTCGATCTGCATCCCGTCGCCGCCAGCCACGGTGACGTCGAACTCCTTGACCAGGGCGCGGTTGACGCCGCCCGCCTCGGACGCGACGGCGAAGCCGTCGAGCACGGTCTGGCCCTCGATCACGTAGCGCATGTCGCGCCCGACGTCGTCGTACGCGTCGGCAAAGTGCAGCCTCACCAGGTAGTCGCCGTCCGGCACCGGGAGGTCGTACCCGTGGGGGCTATAATGACGAACGCTGCGGTACACCGGCGGCGGCGCCGCGTTGGCCACGCCGGCGGTGCTGACCGCGCTGGGGTTGTTCCAGTCCTGGCCGCCGGTCACGTAGTCGTCGTCGCGCTGCCAGCCGGGCACGTCGTACGCGTTGTTGCCGCAGTTGATGCGCAGATGCGTGGGCGCCCCGGTGTCCGTGTCGGCGTCCGTATCCGTGTCGGCGTCCGTGTCCGTGTCGGCGTCCGTATCCGTGTCCGTGTCCGTGTCCGTGTCCATGTCCGTGTCCGTGTCGGAGTCCGTATCCGCGTCGGTGTCGGTGTCCGTGTCAGAGTCCGTGTCAGAATCGGTGTCTGTATCCGTGTCCAGGTCCGTGTCAGAATCCGTATCCACGTCGGTATCCGAATCCGTGTCCGTGTCCGCATCGGTGTCCGCGTCTGCATCTCCGCCACCCGAGTCGCCGCAGGCCACGACCAGCGCCGCGCCCAGGACGAGGGCGACCCGCCAGAGCAGTACCTTGCCATTGCTCACGACCCACCTCCAAGGTCTGGATATGCTCAGAATAACGGAGTTCCGGTGTGCGCTGCAAACACGGAGACAAACCCGACAAAGGGGTGGCAACCAGGATCTGCTAGGCCGATCCCCAGTCCTCATCGGCCGGCAGGCACGCGGCCACGCCGGCGCCGGCGAGCAGCGCCCGGGCGGCCTCCACCTGCCCGTCGGTCGGCTGCTCGATCGCGGGTCCGGGCGGCAGGCCGAGCCAGGCCCGCTTGGACTCGCCGAGCGCGTGCGCGGGAACCAGGGTGAGCCGCGTCAGGCCGGCCTCGACGAGCAGCCCGGCCCAGCCCCGCAGGTTGTCTTGTCCGTCGGTGATGCCCGGCACCAGGGGTAGACGCGGCCACACCAGCGGGCCCTCGCCGCGGGCGGCCCGCTCCGCCAGGAGCCGCAGGTTCCGCTTGATTCGCGCATTGCCGGCGCCGCAGAGCCGGCGATGCTCTGGCTCGTCGAAGAGCTTCACGTCGAACAGCACCAGGTCCAGGGCGTCGAGCAGCTCGACCACGAAGTCGGCATCGGGAGCGAAGTGACCGCAGGTCTCCAGGGCCACGTGGATCCCCTCCTCGCGCAGCCGCGCTGCCAGCCGTGCAGCAAGGGCCGGAAACAGCGTCGGCTCGCCGCCGGACAGGGTCACGCCCCCGCCCGAGTCGCGCAGCAGCGGGAACTCGGGGCGCAGCGCCTCGACCAGCTCGTCCACACCTCGAGGCTCGCCGTGGCGCGCCAGGGCCCCGGAGGGGCAGGCCTCCACACAGGTGAAGCACAGACGGCAGCGCAGCGGATCCCGCTCACCGGGCCGCGCCAGGGCCTGCTCGGGACACTGCGCCACGCACTCGCCGCAGCCGAGGCACAGCGAGCCCTTGAAGGCCGGCTCGGGCTCCGGGCTCCACGACTCCGGGTTCTGGCACCAAGCGCAGCGCAGCGGGCAGCCCTTGAAGAACACCAGGCTGCGCACCCCGGGTCCGTCCTGCAGGCAGAAGTGCTGGATCGAGAGGGTCAGCGGCTCGCGGTCCATCAGCCCGAGCCGTGCGCGGTGCGCTCGATGATCTCGTCCTGGACGTCGGGCTGCAGGTCGTTGAAGTACGCGCAGTACCCGGCCACGCGCACCACGATGCCCCGGTGCTCGTCCGGGGCCTGCTTCGCGGCCCGCAGCGTGTCCGCGTCGAGCACGTTGATCTGCACCTGCATCCCGCCCTGCTCGACAAAGGTGCGAACCAGGCTGGCCAGGGCCTGCCGGCCGGCCCGGCCGCGCACGGCCTGGCGATCGAACTTGAGGTTGAGCGCGTACCCGTTAGACCAGTCCCGGCTCTGCAGGCCGGCGGCCGAGCGCAGCACCGCGGTCGGGCCCGAGCGATCAGCGCCGTCGCAGGGGGACAGCCCGTTGGCCAGGCGCCGGCCCGCCGGCCGGCCGCTGGGCAGCGCACCGGTGCGCCGGCCGAACTCCACGTGACAGGTCATCGAGTAGAAGCCCGGCACGTACTGCCCGCCGCGGGTGTTGCGATGCGCTCGCACGCTGTCGCTGAACACGTCGGCCACGCGCTGCGCCATGCGGTCGGCCGCGGGATCCCCGTTGCCGTAGCGCGATGCGCGTCGGGCCAGCTCGGCCTGCAGCTTCTCGTGGCCGCGGAAATCGATCTTCAGGATCCGCACCAGCGCCGCGAGGGACATCCGCTGCTGCTCGAAGACGAGCTCGCGGATCGCGAGCAGCGAATCCGCGGCGTCGGCCAGGCCCACGCCCTGGATCGAGGTCAGGTCATAGCGCGCGCCGCCCCAGGTCACGTCGCGGCCGCGCTCCAGGCAGCCCCGGGTCAGCATCGAGTTGATCGGCGTGGGCCGCAGCTCGCGGTACACCTCCTCGAGCCAGCCGATCACCTGCGCCATCTCGGCCACGCTGTCCCGCACCTGTGCTGCAAAGGCGTCGACCACGTCCTCGAAGCTCGTCATCCGATCCGCGGGCGGTGTGGCCGCACCCACGCGACGCCGGATGCGGTGACGCCAGCCCGGCACCGGGCCGAGGGCCCGGCCCTGGTTCAGGGCCAGCTCCAGGCACAGCGGGATGTTGAACAGCGCGGCATCGGACGAGTTGTACGTGCGGCCCTGGCTGGCCAGCTCCACGCAGCCGATCACCGCGTAGTCCCGGGCATCGGCCGTGGTGATGCCCGCCTGCTCCAGCGCCGGGACCACTGCTGGATCGCCGAAGAAGGACGGCTTGCCGCAGCCGAGCTGGACCACCTCGGCACAGTGCTCGAGGAAATCGTGCGGGCTCCTTGAATGCACGCGGGCGTGCAGCGCGGGCTCGCGGGTCCGCAGCTGGGAGTACGCGTCGAGGAACAGCCCGGACAGCTCGTTGGTGGCGTCGCGTCCCTCAGCGTCGGTCCCGCCCAGGGTGATGCCCTGGGCCACGCCCAGCCCGCTGAAGTACCGGTCGATGCGCTCCGAGTACAGCGGGATCGTCTCGCAGGTCTTGAGGCAGAAGCTGGCCAGCAGCTCGGTCGCGCGCTCCGGCGTGAGCCGATCCGCCTCCACGTCGGCGCGGTACAGCGGAAGCAGGATCTGATCCAGCCGGCCGAAGCTCAAGCCCTGCTCGAAATCCTCGAGGTTGAGCGCCAGGTGCACCAGCCAGCAGGCCTGCAGCCCCTCGTGGAAGCTGCGCGCCGGCTCGTACGGCACCCTCCCGCAGGCCGTGGCCAGGGCCAGCAGCTCCTGCCGCCGCTCCGCAGCGAGCGCCGGATCCCGCGCCTGCTCCCTCGCCGCCCGGGCCAGGTTGGCGGCCAGCTCCTGGATTCCCTGCACCACGATGCGCACAGAGCGGAAGAAGGCCTGCTCGTCTGCGCCGAGCGGCGCGCCGTCAGCGAGCCGGCCCGAGGCCAGGCACTCGCGGGCCTGCTCGTCGGCATGGCGCAGGCCCTGCGCGACCACGCTGCGATAGTCCACCACCTGGTGCGAGATGCCCGCCTCCTCGGTGACGAAGTAGCGCCGGGCCCGGAAGAAATCGAGGAAGTGGGACAGCCGCCGGGGCTTGAGCAGCGCACGCGCGCCCACGCTGTGCGGCACGCCCCGCAGCCCGAGCCACAGCAGCCGCGCCTTTTCCGCGGTGCCGAGCCGAAGCGGCACGCGGCGACGGTCCAGGCGCAGGATGTCCTCGAGGATGTTCACCGAGCCGCCCTCGGTGTAGTAGTTGCCCGCGATGCGCTTCGAGGTCATGTTGCCGATGATCAGCTCGTCGGCGTAGATCCGCGGCCGGCGATGCCGCAGCAGGTACGCCAGGGCCAGGGCCCGGCTCACCAGCGGGTGCTCGCGGCGGGCCCGGCGTCCGGCCCGCGAGCGGCGGAAGCGATCGAGCAACGCGGGCCGCTCGAGGCACAGCGAGCACGGCTCGGACAGCACCCCGGCCCGGATCCGCGCGATCCGCTCCGACGGCTCGCTGCGCGGTCGGGGTATCGCCCTGTCAGAGCTGGACTGCAGCTCGACCGCGCTCATCGGATCCACCTCTCGACCGGCCACCGGCTCGCAGGCAACCATTGTTCGGCCCCGGCGTGGAGAATGCAAGCGTGAAATACTGCACGCAGCGCCCGGACTGGCGGCGCCGCCATCGTGGCGGATCAGCTTCGGCGGCGCTCGCAGCTCCCCGGCGGAGACACCGCCGACCGCCTGTTTGCACGGCTCCGCGGCTTGGCCTAAGCTGCTCGCGTATGAAGCTGATCACCTTCGACAAGAAGCTCGGCCTGCCCGGCGCGGTGTGCGTCACCGTGGGCGCGGTGATCGGCGTGGGCATCTTCGTCATCGTCGGCCCGATCGGCATGCTCAGCGGCCCCTTCATGCCGCTGGCCTTTGCCGTGGCCGCGATCCCGGCGGTGCTCGGCGCGCTGGTCGCCTGCGCGCTGGGCAGCGCGATCCCGGCCGACGGCGGCGGGTTCTACTACACCAGCCAGCTGCTCAACCGGTACTGGGGCGCCGCGGCCAGTGCGATGGTGGTGGCCGGGGCGATGGGCGCGATGGCCGGCGTGTGCACCGGCGTGGCCCAGTACGTCCAGTTCTACTGGCCCGAGCTGCCGCGCCCCGCGATCGCCGTGGGCCTGGTGCTGCTGGCCTGGGGCATCAACAACGCGGGCATCATGGCCTCGGAGAAGTTCCAGATCGCGATGGTCGTGCTGCTGGCCAGCGCGCTGCTGCTGATCATCGTGGCCGCGCTGCTCGCGGGCAGCCACCCCGACCTCGACGCCCCCCTGCCCCGCGGCCCGGGCGGCTTCGTCGAGGGCTCGGTGCTCGCCGTGTTCAGCTTCATCGGCTTCAACATCCTCGGCGAGCTGGGCGACGAGGTGGACAACCCGCGCCGCAACATCCCGCTGACGATCGGCATCGGGCTGGCGATCATCGTGCTGATCTACGTGGGCATCGGCTGGGTCGTGGCCGGCACGATGAGCGCGGAGCAGCTCGAGCGCTCGCGCGTGGCCCTGCTCGACACGGCGATGGCGTACCTGCCCGAATGGACCCAGCACTACTTCACGCTGGCCGCGCTGGCCGGTGCGATCACCTCGACCAACGCCGTGTTCCTCGCCGTGCCGCGCGAGCTCTCGGCCCTGGCCGAGGAGCGTATCCTGCCCGAGTGGATCATGCGCTACAATCCGAAGCGCCAGACCTTCCCCGTGGGCATCGCCATCGTGGCCGTCTCCGGCAGCGCGATGATCCTGCTCGATTTCGATGTGGACACCTGGGGCCTGCTCGCCGTGGGCGGGCTGATCCTGGCCTCGGCCCTGTTCGCAGTCGCCGCGCTGCGGCTGTTCGCGAGGTTCCCGGATCGCGTGGCCACGGCTCCGCTGCCGATCCGCAGGCTGTGGCTCTTTCCGGCCGCGATCCTGGCGGCGCTGACCTCGCTCGGCTTCGGCGGGATGGCGGTGGCCCTGGCCTGGCCCGTGGGTGTCGCGCTGGCCGTGGTGGTGGGGGCCGCGCTGCTGCTGTGCTGGCGCTCAGGACGCCCTGGAGGACGAGAGTAGCCCGCGCCAGTCCTGCCGCGCCACCCAGTCGTCGAAGCGCGTCCAGTTGACCTCGGGGTACTGCCACTCGAGCGCCTCGGCGTCGACCTCGTAGCCCACCTCGTCGAACCACTCGAACATCGTGGCGAAGTCCGCGTTCTGCTCCCGCATGCCCTCGAGTGGGATCTCGAACACGCCCAGCTCGCGGCCGGCCGCGCGACCGATGCCCCCGGCCACCTCGTCAGCGGTCTTGTAGTCCGAGGCGATGTCGATGCGCCTGCCCAGAAACTCGTCGCGCCGCTCGAAGACCAGCGCGACGAAGTTGCCGATGTCCTGCACCGCAATCTGGGCCAGCTTGCAGTCCCGCGGCATGGCCACGGCCACGTTGCCCTCCTGGATCGCGGGCAGGAACCACGGGCTGGTCCAGTTCTCCATGAAGAATACCGGCCCGATGATCGTGAACGGCATGCCGGACGCACGCAGAGCCTGCTCCACCTCGTACTTGCTGTCGAAGTGCGGGATGCCCGTGCTCCGGTCCGCGCTGCCCACCGAGGAGAAGACGAAGTGCGCCACGCCGGCCTCGACGGCCGCCTCGACCAGGTTGATCCCCTGGCCGGTCTCTCCATCGGTCCCGGCCTCGAATGGCGTGCTCACGCCGAACACCGCGTCCACGCCGGGCAGGGCCTTCTCCAGTGACTCGGGATTCCCCAGGTCGCCTTCCCGTATTTCCGCTCCGAGCTCGGCCAGCGCCCGGGCCGCCGGCGATTCACCCGAGCGGGTGAGGGCCCGCACCTTGTGCCCCCTGTCGAGCAGCGCTCGCGCCACTGCGCCTCCCTGCTGTCCGGTCGCGCCCGCGACCAGTACCGTTAGTTTCGTTGCCATCGTCTTTCCTCTCAATCGAACCCCGGCGCAGCCGGGGGCTGGTGTTTCGCACAGGGTCAAGATAGGTCTCCGAGTCCGGTATGCAAGGCAGTCGCTTCGCTGGCGATTCCCTGCAAAGGGTGGTAGGAATTCGCAAGCAGGAGGCAAACGATGAAGATCCCAGAGAAGGGCGTTCCCCGTGACGAACTGCTGCAGACCCTCGTGGACTACCGCGACAAGGACGCGGACTACAAGTCCGGCCGCGTCTGGGGCTACGTGTACGACGGCGGCCCCGAGGCCGAGGCCATCTCGAAAGAGGTGTACAACGACTTCCTCTCGATCAACTGCCTCGACCCCACGGTCTACCCCAGCGTGCTGCGCCTGGAGAACGAGATCGTGGCCATGGCCGCGGCGCACCTCGGCGGTGACCGGAACGTGGTGGGCAACTTCACCACCGGCGGCACCGAGAGCATCATGCTCGCGGTCAAGGCGGCGCGGGAGTACGCCGCGGCCACCCGCCCCGAGATCACCGAGCCCGAGATCCTGCTGCCGGTCACGGCTCACGCCGCCTTCCACAAGGCGGCCAAGTACCTCGGGCTCAAGCCGGTGGTCGTGCCAGTTGACAGGGACAGCTTCATCACGGACATGGCCGCGATGGAGGCCGCGATCAGCGACAGCACCGTGCTGATGGTGGCCTCGGCCACCAGCTACGCCCACGGCGTGGTCGACCCGGTGGAGCAGACCGCGGCGCTGGCCCAGGCCCGCGACATCCCCTGCCACGTGGACGGCTGCATCGGCGGCTTCTTGCTGCCCTTCTATCGGCGGCTGGGCTCGGACATCCCGCCATTCGACTTCTCGGTGCCCGGGGTGACCTCGATCTCGATGGACCTGCACAAGTACGGGTACTGCGCCAAGGGCGCCTCCGTGGTGCTGTACCGCAGCAAGGAGCTGCGCAAGCACCAGTACTTCGCCTGCTCGCTGTGGCCGGGGTACACCGTGGTCAACACCACGGTGCTCTCCACCAAGTCTGCCGGGCCGCTGGCCGCGGCCTGGGCCGTGATGAACTTCATCGGCGACGAGGGGTACCTCGAGCTGGCGCGCCAGACGCGCGAGGCCTCGCTGGCCCTGATCGAGGGGCTGAACGCGATCGAAGACCTGCGTGTGCTCGGCGAGCCGCAGATGAGCCTGATCGCCTTTGCCTCGGACACGATCAACGTGTTCCGGCTGTGCGACGCGATGAACACCAAGGGCTGGTACATCCAGCCCCAGCTCGGCTTTGCCGGCGGGCCCGAGAACGTGCACCTCACGGTCACGCCGTCGAGCCTGAAATGGGTCGAGCCGCTGCTCGCCGACCTCAAGACCTGCATCGAGGAGGTCCGCGGCGTGGAGAAGAGCGAGCTGGCCCGGGCGATCCCGAACCTGTTCGCCCAGATCGATCCGGCGAGCGTCAACGCGGAGACGCTGGGGCAGATGACGCAGATGGCTGGCATCTCCAGCACCGATGTCCCGGAGCAGATGGCCGAGATCAACGAGATCCTCGACGCGCTGCCCGATCAGATCAACGAGAAGCTGCTGATCGAGTTCATGAACGACCTGTTCACCCAGCCGAAGGACTGAGCCTGGGAAAAAATTCCCAGGCTACGTACGATCGCCGCTTCGCGGCGAGGACTCCCATTCCGGAATCATACGAGGGCTACCTGAGGCGCTCGTCCCGCAGGGACGGACGTACGTAGCCGGGGATTTCAATCCCCGGTCGCGATCTCCCCCAGCGCCCCGTCGAGGATGTCCAGCCCGCGCTCGAGCTCCTCGTCGCTGATCACCGGCGGTACCAGCACCCGCATCACGTTGCCGTAGGCACGCTCGGCGAACAGCGGCACCACGCTGAATGGTCCTCTTGGAACCGCGGCCTCACGCCGCTGTACCCGCTCCTCGGTGCGAGGCACGAGATCCCCTCCTGGCTGCGCTTTACAGATCCGTCGTTTCATGACACACCTCCGGTCTCGGAGGCAACCGCATGCGCATCGAGCCGTACCGAGCCGGGGATCGGGAGGCGGTGCGACGCATCTGCGTGCTGACGTCCTGGCTCGGCGAGCTGGATCCCGCGCGCATCCCCGACGACTGGATCTGGGCCGAGTACTGGACGCGCTACTTCACCGATCGCGCTCCCGATCACTGCTGGGTCGTGCGCGACGACCACGGCGAGGTGCAGGGCTACCTCACCGGAACCGATGATGTGCGGCGGTTCCAGCGCTACACCCTGCGCCTGATGCCGGGGCTGGTGGCGCACGCGGTTCGCCACCGCCTGCTGCGTGAGAGGCTGTCGCGCGGCGCGATCAAGAGCCAGCTGCGGTCCCTGCTGGGCCGCGACATGGCCCTGCCCCGCGGCCTCAAGCGGACCCACCCGGCCACCTGCCACTTCAACCTGCTGCCCGAAGCGCGTGGCCAGGGCCTGGGCCGCAAGCTGCTGAAGCAGTTCTTCGCCGCGCTCCGGGGCGCAGACGTCACCGGCGTGCACGTGCAGAACAACAGCCTCAACCAGCACGCGGCCGGGCTGCTCGAGAGCTGCGGCTTCCGGCTCGAAGCGCGGCGTGAAACGCGGGCGTACGCCCATTGCGACGAGCAACAGATCTTCGTCTGCACCTGGGTCCGCGAGCTGTAGCGCAAGGAGAGAGACGGATGTACCCGGACCTGCAAGGCAAGACGGCGCTGGTCACCGGCTCGGGCAAGCGAACCGGCATCGGCCATGCCATCGCCGAGAAGCTGGCCTCGTGCAAGGCCAACGTGATCATCGCCGACCTGGGGGCGCCCACGGAGAGCGCGGTGCCCACCGGCACCCAGGACGAGATGGAACGGATCGCCTCCGAGCTGGCCGACAAGCACGGCGTGAAGACGCTGGCCGTACCCCTCGACGTGTGCGACGCCGCGGCGATCACGGCGATGGTCGAGCGCGTCAAGGGCGAGTTCGAGCGCCTCGACGTGCTGTGCAACAACGCGGGCGCCACATTCGGCGTGCCCAACACCGTGGCCGGTTACGACGAGGAAGCCTGGATGCGCACCATCGACGTGAACCTGCACAGCGTGTTCCGGGTGTCCAGGGCGCTGATCCCGCTGATGATGGGCCAGCCCGCGGCCATCATCAACACCGCCTCGCGCGCGGGCAAGGTGCCGCCGGTGTTCAACGGCGCGTACGCGGTGGCCAAGGCCGCGGTGATCATGCTGACCAAGGTGATGGCCCGGGAGCTGGCGCCGGCGAGCATCCGCGTCAACGCGATCTGCCCGGGCCAGATCATGACCGATCTCGAGCGCTGGCGCTTCGGGCTGGAGGCGGACGTCACGGGCAGCACCGCCGAGGAGCGCGAGGCCGAGATGTGCCAGACGATTCCCCTCAACCGCATCGGCGAGCCCGCCGAGGTGGCCGCGCTGGCGGCCTTCCTCGCATCGAGCGAGTCATCGTACATCACCGGCCAGGCGATGAACGTGACCGGCGGGCAGCTGATGGAGCTCTAGATCGAGCAAGGAGGCGACATGGCGACGACAACCGGTGGAGAGCTGGCGGCGCGGGCCCTGATCGAGACGGGCGCGGAGTACCTGTTCACGCTGAGCGGCGGACACATCACGCCGATCTACAATCACCTCGAGGACGGCTCGGTGAAGATGTTCGACACGCGGCACGAGCAGGCCGCGGTGTTCATGGCCGAGGCCTGGGGCCGGATGACGCGCAAGCCGGGCATCGCCATGGTCACGGCCGGGCCCGGCTTCACCAACGCGCTGACCGGCGTGGCCAACGCGCGGCAGGCCAACTCGCCGCTGCTGCTGGTCTCGGGCTGCGTGGGCGTGAGCTGCGCCGAGAAGCTCGACCTGCAGGACATGTGCCAGGTGCCGGTGATCGAGCCGATGGTCAAGAAGAGCTTCGCCTGCCACACGCCGAGCCGCATCCCAGAGTTCGTGGACATGGCGTACCGCGCGGCCGCGTCGGGACGGCCCGGTCCCGTGTTCCTCGAGCTGCCGGTGGACGTGCTCAACGCCGAGGCCAAGGAGCCGGAGCAGAAGATCCGGAACACGGTGGTCGACTCCCGTCCGGTGGACCTCGCCGGCGCGCGCCGCGTGGTCGAGATGCTGGAGCGGGCCGAGCAGCCGATGATCATCGCGGGCAACGGCGCATGGTACGCCGACGCCGGCGCCGAGCTCGTGGCGTTTGCCGAGAAGACCGGCGTGCCCGTGTTCACCGCGGGCATGAGCCGCGGCCTGATCCCGGACACGCACCCGCAGTGCTTCGAGGCCAGCATCGGCATCCGGCCCGGTGCGACGATGCACGCCCAGGGCAACGCGGATCTGATCCTGCTGCTCGGCGCGCGGATCAGCCTGTTCTACATGTTCGGCAACCTGTTCTCGCCGACGGCCAAGATCGTGCAGGTCGACATCCAGCCCGAGGAGATCGGCCGTAACCGGCCGATCGACGTGCCGATCTTCTCCGACATCCAGGGCCTGCTCGCCGAGTGCAACCGCTTACTCGACGAGCGCGGCGGAGGTGATGCCGGGCGTCTGGCGGGCTGGACGGCAGAGCTGCGCGAGGAGGCCGAGGCGTCGCAGCAGCAGGCCGCGGAGGCCTGGGAGGGCGACGGCCCGCCGATCCCGCCCAAGCGCCTGGCCCGCGTCATCGACGAGCTGATGGACCGCGAGGACGACATCATCGTGGCCGACGGCGGCGACACCCAGGTGTGGATGGGCATGACCCGCACGGCGCGCGCGCCGGGACGGTACTTCGACTCCGGGCTGTACGGCTGCCTCGGCGTGGGCCTGCCCTATGCCCTCGCGGCCAAGCTGCGCCACCGCGACAGCCGGGTCTGCCTGATCACCGGCGACGGGTCGATCGGCTTCAACTTCATGGAGTTCGAGACCGCGATCCGCCACGAGCTGCCCGTTGTGGTGGTGATCAGCAACGACCTGGGCTGGGGCATGATCCGCCACAGCCAGGAGCTCAAGCTCGGCCACTCGATCGAGACCGGGAGCTACATCGGCGAGGTGCCGTACCACAAGATGGTCGAGGCGCTGGGCGGCCTGGGCCTGCGCGTGGATCGGACCGCGGACATCGAGCCCGCCTTGCAGGAGGCCTTTGCCTCGGGCAAGACCGCCTGCATCAACGTGATGACCGATCCGACCGCGGTCAGCCCGGGGAGCATCGCCCTCGCCGGCGTAGGCGCGTACGGCTAGCGCGGGTTTGCCATCGAGCTGGCACGGGGATATCATCCGGTGGTCAGGAGCCCGGGAGGCGAGATGCGATTTTGGCGCTTCACACCGATGCTCGTCGTGCTGCTCGCCGGCCCGCTGCCCTCACAGGCCCAGACGATCACCCGCGGCCCGTACCTGCAGCAGGTCACGCCGAACAGCATCATCGTGGTCTGGGAGACCGACTCCAGCAGCGACGGGCGCGTGGAGTACGGCGCGGACACCAGCTACGGGCAGACCGCGCCGAGCGGAGCCAGCGACAAGCACCACGAGGTCACGCTCGGCGGCCTGTCGCCCTCGACGACCTATCACTACAAGGTGGTCAGCGGCAGCGCGGAGAGCCCGGACGGGTCCTTTGGCACGGCACCGGCTTTGAGCGAGCCCTTCCGCTTCATCGTGTTCGGCGACACCCGTGACGATGACGGCGATCACGGCAGCCACGAGGCGCTGATGCCGGCCCTGCTCGCCGAGGGCGTGGATTTCTACATCCATACCGGCGACATGGTCGACATCGGCATCCAGACCAACCTCTGGGATCGATTCTTCGAGATCGAGGCCGAGCTGCTGCGGCACACGCCCTTCTGGCCCACCTTCGGCAATCACGAGCAGTTCGACGTGGGCAACAACCTGTTCCGCGCGATGTTCGTGCTGCCCGAGGCGGCGGGCGAGGAGCAGGCATACTACGAGTTCCGCTACGCCAACAGCCACTTCATCGTGATGAACACGCATGACGTGATCTACGGCACCGTGATCGGCGCCGCACAGAAGAGCTTCCTCCAGCAGAGCATCGCCGCGGCCGCGGCCGATCAACGGGTCGAGCACATCTTCTTGTGCGGCCACCACAGCCCGTACTCCTCGGGCAACCACGGCGGCGCGTTCACGGTTCGCAGCTTTGTCGAGGGCCTCCCCGAGCTGGACCGCATCGACTACCTGTTCTCCGCGCACGATCACAACTACGAGCGCTGGGAGGCGGAGAGCGGACTGAAGGGCTTCGTCACCGGCGGCGGCGGCGCCGGCCTGTACAGCCAGGACGATTCCGGCGCGAGCTACTCCAAGCTCTACGTCAAGGACTACCACTACCTGGTGGTGGAAGTCGCAGGCGAGTTCGTCAGGGTCTGTCCCAAGCTGACCGACGGCTCGCCGCTCGAGACCTGCATCGAGACCGGGGAGCCGCCACAGCAGTGCACCTCGGCCGCGGACTGCGAGGGCCTGCCCCACGACGACTGCGCCGGACACTGGGAGTGCGCGGGCGGGATCTGCTCCTGGATCTGCGACGGGGCGGACGCTGACACGGACACCGACGCTGACACGGACTCGGACGCAGACTCCGACGCCGACACCGACTCGGACGCGGACACCGACGCGGACGCGGACACCGACTCGGACGCGGACACCGACTTGGACGCGGACACCGACTCGGACGCGGACTCCGACGCAGACTCGGACGCAGACTCCGACGCCGACACCGACTCGGACGCAGACTCGGACGCAGACTCGGACGCAGACTCGGACGCCGACACCGACTCGGACGCGGACACCGACGCGGACGCGGATACCGACGTGGACACCGACGCGGACGCGGACACCGACGTGGACGCTGACTCGGACGCGGACGCGGATACCGACTCTGACGCGGACGCTGATCCAGGCTCCAGCGGCTCGGGCTGCAGCGCCGGGGGACTGGCCGCCTCGGCCCCCCTGGCACTGCTCCTGATCGGTCTCGGCTTGCTCGGATCCACGCTCCGCCGCGGGGCGGGTCGCTGAGCGAGCCAGCCCGCCATCCCCCAGGAAAATCAATGCGATCGGGCCGTCGAACCTTGACAGCCCCCACCCCCGGTGCTACAACCGCCCGCCGTGTGTGCTGCCGTAGCTCAGTTGGTTTAGAGCGCCTGACTGTGGATCAGGAGGTCGAGGGTTCGAATCCCCCCGGCAGTACCACATCCCCTCGACCCTGCCGGAGCGAGTGATGAGCGACGAGCGCCCGGACCTCCTGGAGCCCCGCATGGTTCGCGGCTTCCGCGACCTGTTCGGCGACACGCTCGTGCCGCGGCGCACGATGATCGACGCGATCTGCCGCGTGTACGAGCTGTACGGCTTCACCCCGCTGGAGACGCCCGCGCTGGAGCCGGCCGACGTGCTGGGCAAGTTCCTGCCCGACAGCGAGACTCCCGAGGAGGGGATCTACGCGCTGAAGGATCCGGACGACGAGCGCTGGATCGCGCTGCGCTACGATCTGACCGCGCCGCTGTCCAGGGTCTTCGCGATGCACCGCCAGCAGCTGGGCACGCCGTACCGCCGGTACCAGGTCGGCCCGGTGTACCGCTACGAGAAGCGGCTCAAGCCCGGGCGCTTCCGCGAGTTCTTCCAGGTCGACTTCGACACCGTGGGCGCGGCCGGCATGGCCGCCGATGCCGAGGCCTGCTCGGTGCTGGCCGACGCGATGGAGGCCGTGGGCATTCCGCGCGGCGACTACACCATCCGCGTCAACAACCGCAAGGTGCTGCGCGGCCTGCTCGAGGCGCTGGGCCTCCCCGAGAGCGGGGGCAAGACGATCGAGGTCAACAAGCGCCCCGTGGAGCAGGCCACGATCGTGCTCCGCGCCCTGGACAAGCTGGAGCAGGTGGGCCTCGACGGCGTGACCGAGCTGCTGGGCCAGGGCCGCAAGGACCCGTCCGGCGACTTCACGGCGGGGGCGCAGCTCGACGACGCCGCGATCGGCAAGCTGGTGGAGTACCTCGAGCTCGGCGAGCAGGCCGAGGGGCCGCGCGGGCCCGTGCTCGACCCGCTCGAGGCGCTGGTCGCCGGGTCGGAGATGGGCACCGAGGGCGTGGAGGAGCTGCGGGAGATCGACGCGATCCTCGAGGCGACGGGCTTCGACGAGCAGCGCGTGAGCTTCGACCCGACGATCGTGCGCGGGCTGGGTTATTACACCGGCCCGGTGTACGAGGCGGAGCTGACCTTCCAGATCAAGGATCCCAAGACCGGCCAGAAGCGGCGCTTCGGCTCGGTGGGCGGCGGCGGACGGTACGACGGGCTGGTCGAACGCTTCCTCGGCGAGCGCGTGCCGGCCACGGGAGCCTCGGTGGGTGTGGATCGCCTGCTCGCCGCGCTGCAGGTCGCGGGCCGCGCCGGCGCGGCCGATCGGGTCGGACCGGTGGTGGTCACGGCAATGGACGGCTCGCGCATCGCCGAGTACGCACGGATGGTCGCCGAGCTGCGCCAGGCCGGCATCGCGGCCGAGATGTTCGTGGGCCATGGCGGCTTCAAGAAGCAGCTCAAGTACGCGGACCGCCGCCGCGCGCCCGTGGCCGTGATCGCCGGCGGCGACGAGTTCGAGAGGGGCGAGGTCACCTTGAAGGATCTGCGCCTCGGCACAGAGCTCGCCGCGGAGATCACGGACCGCGACGAGTGGCGCAAGGGCCAGCCGGCGCAGGTCAGCGTGCCGCGGGACAGGCTGGTCGAGGAGGTCAGGGCGATCCTGGCGCGCCACGCGCCGAGGTGAGTCCGTGGTGACCTCCAGGCTCGCACCACACCTGCTGGGACTGTCGCTGCTGGGCATCGCCCTGCCCTGCTCGCTGACCGCCTGCACGGAGCTGTTTCCCATGCTAGAATCCGAGCGTGCAGGATACAAGCGGCGCTGCGAGGCAGACGACGCCACCGGGTGCTGGCGACTGGGCCTCCGCTGCGAGCGCGGTGACGACGGAGAGGCCGAGGACCTGGCGTGCGCCCGCCGAGCCTACGCGCGGGCCTGCGAGCTCGGCGATGCGGACGGCTGCGGCGCGCTCTCCAGCATGCACTACGGCGGCCGGGGCGGCCCCGTGGACTGGGTCGAGGCCCGCCGCCTGGCCGAGAAGGGCTGCAGCACGGCGAGCGTCGAGGGATCACGCTACACCTGTGCCCTGCTCGGCTTCCTGGTACGCAAGGGCCGGGGCGGCCCGGCCGATCCGAAGCGCGCCAGGCTGCTGCTGACCTCGACCTGCAAGGTCAACCCGAGCTGGGGCTGCGTGGATCTGGCCTGGATGTGGGAGACCGGTCAGGCCGGGCCCTTCAGCTACGACAAGGCCAGGGAGCTGTACGCCCGCGCCTGTGACGCTGGCGATCCAACCGGCTGCGCGAGTGTCGGCGGGATGTACCTCCGCGGCGTGGGCGTGGCCGCCGACCCGGAGCGGGCCGGCCGGCTGTTCGAGCAGGCGCGCGCGCTGGACCGCGACGAGGGGGGCTTCGCCAGGCAGCGCACCGCGATGCGCGAGCAATGCGAGGGCGGTGACGCCGAGTCATGCTCGGGCGCTCTGATGTGGAGCGTCGGTCTGGGCGGCCCCGAGGACGACATCGAGGCGCGCGCGCTGCTGACCCGCGGCTGCGACGGGGACCACGCCTTCTGCTGCTTCGAGCTGGCCTGCCACTGGCGCAACGGTGAGGGCGGGAAACAGGACGCGAAGCGCGCTGCAGAGCTGCTGGCCAAGGCCTGCTCCCTCGGATACCCGGCGGCATGCACGATCGGATCACTGCCCGGTGCCCCGCGCCGCCTGCTGGAACCCTCGGAGATCCGATCCCTGATCGACAACCTCGGGCCGGCCGAGGCGGCAAAGCGACTCCGGGGTGATCGATTCACCTGGGCCGTTCTGGAGAAGGGCATCGCCTCGGGCCATCGGGAGTGGCTCGCGCTGGCCGCGGCACTGCATCCCGGCGCCGGGGCGGGCGCCGCGGATTCCCTTCACATCGCCCTCGGTGCAGCGCTCGCCCGCAAGCCCGAGGCCGTGCTGCGGCTGCTCGGACCGCAGCTCGACATCGGGGCGATCTGCAGCGCGCTCCCGGGCGAGGGCCCGGAGGCCGAGTCCCTCGAGGCGGCACGGTCGCTGATCGACGGACGCATCAGAGCGGTCCGCTCCGTGCGGACGAGAAGGCTCGCCGTCGTCAAGCAGGCCTGCCTTGTGGAGCTCGAGGCGACCCGCAGGCAACAGCCGGCGCGCTTCGGACAACCCTAGGCCCCAGAGCCGCCCGGTCCCGCTGTCACTCCTCGTCCACGTACAGCACCATCATCAGCGCTGGGCCGAGGATCGAGATCGGCTCCGAGCCGTCATCGAGCTCGAGGGTCAACGACATGTCGCTCACGTAGCGGTACACCCAGGGCCGGGCGACGAAGGTCTCCACCACGAAGCGCAGGAAGCTGGACAGGCTGGAGAGCACGCTCATCGAGTCCACGCGGCGCTGGGATACGAGCTTGCCGTACAGCCGCCCGCCGTATCCATGGGCGTCGACCTGCAGCACGTCGGGCGGCGAGAACCCGCTCTCGGCGTCCTGCTTCTGCTGCTTGGGGCGGATCTTCACGCGGTCGGTGCGGTAGATCGGCTTGTCCCCGTCGAACACCGAGAGCACGTACACCGGCTTGTTGCCGTAGTCCGAGGTGGACTCGAAGCCGGTGAACACCAGGGTGTAGCGCTCGCCGAAGCCGCGGGCCATGTACCACACCCGGGAGAAGTCGTTGCTGAGCAGGGTCTGGACCGCGTGCTCCATGTACCCCATGCCGCTCACCGGGATGGTCTGGCCCTTGACCTGCAGCGTGCCGGTGACCTTGGCGCAGGGGTAGGCGAAGTCGAGCAGCAGGAAGTCCTCCCGCTTCTTGCCGAAGTACGTCACGCCCGGACCCCAGCGGAAGCCCGGCACCATGGCCTTGAACTCGAGGTTCGCCTTGAGATCGCCGGCGCTGGCGCGGACCCGGAAGCCCTGCGCGTCGCCGGAGAGGTGGCTGTCCTTGGAGCGGATCGAGAAGCGGCTCTTGCTGGCCTCGAGGTGCTCCTCGGGGAAGTCGCCCGCGCCGTGGTGCGTGGTGCCGTCGGGCATGCAGATCGCCAGGCCGGAGCCGTTGCGGTTGTCGCCCCAGCCCATGTTGGTCACCATCAGGTTGCCGAACAGCACGTGACCGGAGTCGAACAGCGCGTGGAAGTTCCAGGCCTCGATCGCGTGCTCCGCCTCCTGCGGATGCCAGGCCAGGACCTGGCCCGGGTCGAGGCGGCTGCCCAGGTCGGGCGGGTTCCCGGGGCGGATGCAGATCAGCTCGTCGGCGCGGACCGCCGGGCAGAGCAGCGCAAAGAGCAGGATCGCGGTGAGCAGAGATCGTGAACCGGATGTCATGGTCTGTTCTTGTCCTGGATCCCGGGGCCGCTGTCAAGAAGTCCGGGGCTCACCAGGGCACGGGCAGCGGCTTTCCCGTCAGCTTGGCCAGCACGGCCAGGATCAGCCAGGTCGCGACCAGGTTGAGCAGGGCCACGGCCGCGGCGAGCAGGAACAGCGCGGCCAGCCACGAGGCATAGCTCCAGATCCACCCCACCAGGGGTCCGGTGGGCGTGTCGAAGGCGAACAGGCTCACCGCGTTCAGCGTGAGCAGCACCACGACCCAGAGGAAGAAGCCCCACAGCCCGCCCTGCAGGTCGGCGCGGCTGGGCCCCATGTGCGCGGCCACGCACAGCGCGATGTACGCGAAGAGCCAGAACTGCCAGGTCTTGATATGCGCCTCGGTGATCAGGCTCTGCGCCAGCAGGACCGCGCCGTGCCACACGTCGCGCAGCGTCTCGCCGAAGCCGAAGCCGCCCTCGACCAGCATCGCCCGCACCCGCAGGAGCTCGTCCGCGCTGTCCGGCACCAGCCCCCACAGCGCGCCGAAGATCACGGCCGAGCCGAGCAGCAGCGGGCCGAAGCCGATGAACAGCTGGCCCACCTGAGCCCAGGGATTGCGCGGGTTGTAGCTGTGCTTGACATAGCCCAGCGTGCCGCTCTTCTCGTCGGGCCGGAACAGGGCCGCCTCCTCGACCTTGTGCGCGAAGGGCAGGCAGAAGATCAAGTGGCCGCACTCGTGCACCGGTGTGCCCAGCCAGCCCGTGGTCCAGATCGCGGCCTTGTACCCGAAGGCCCGGCTGTGCAGCTTGAACACGCCCTTCTCCAGCAGGTGCAGCACCACGCCGAGCCCGGCGAGCAGGCCGAACAGCTGGAGCAGCTGCAGCGCGGTCAGCTGCAGCAGGTCGAGGATCGAGGCGCCGACGGACTCCATGGCGCGAAACCTATCGCGCGTCCGCTCCGCGGGGCAAGAACCGAAAGGTCCCTTGATCCCACCCCGCCTCTGACGCTACAAAGGAGGCGTGACAGCAACTCGCGGACTTCCAGCCACTGCGGTGCTCTTTGCGCTGACACTGGTTTCGGCCGGCTGCCAGCAGCCCGAGCCGCCCACCACCGTGCACACGCTGGTCCTCACCGGCTCGCCTTACGAGCGCGGCCTCGAGCACGGCCGTCGCTTCGGGCCGCACATCCGCTCGCTCTACACCCGGCTGCTCGAGAACTCGATCATGCCGTACCTCAACCGGGAGCAGATGAACATCGCGCCGGTCCTGCCCACGTACAAGAAGCCCCAGTACCGCGACGGGATGTTCTCGTACTACCTGCTGTACGAGAGCGGGCAGCACCTGTTCGACCACTACCTGCCCGAGGCGCTGAAGGAGGAGATGCGCGGCATCTCCGACGGCTCGGGCGTCGGCCTCGACAAGATCATCATCCTCAACACCTTCTTCGACACGATGATGGCCTTCCGCGGGATGGTGCTGTTCATCCAGTTCATCCAGGAGCCGTACCTGGCGAGCCTGGAGTTCCAGAGCGCAGGGCTGGCGAGCGACGGGCTCGACAACGACGGCGACGGCGAGACCGACGAGGCCGACGAGGGCCTGCTCGCCGAGTACGGCGCCGGGCCGCAGGCGGTGATGGTCGAGGTGCCCCCGGACGCCACGCTGCGGCTGGTGTTCGAGGACCCGGTGCTGGCCGGGCTGGCCTGCCTCGACCCGCGCAACGTGGAGCCCCTCGGCGACAGGCGCATCTCCGCGGCCTGCATCGATCCGACCTGCGTGGCGGACGAGCACCAGGGCAAGGAGCTCCTCTATCGCGAGTGGCTCAGCGAGGTCGCGCTGGAGTGCCTCGAGCCCCGCGTGGCCGCGACCTGCCTGGTCCGCTCCTGCGTGGAGAACCCGGACCCGGGCTGCGTGAATCCGGAGACGATCCGGCTGCACCTCGGCGACGCGCTGTACACCGCGGACGATCCGGCGCTGCAGACGCGGTTCCTGCCCGAGGAAGAGCCGACCGGCGACGACAGCGGCATGCAGGGCCCCACCGGCTGCCAGGGCGGCCTGGAGGTGATCTTCACACCACCGGGCGGTCTGGAGCCGGCCGCGCTGCAGTCGCTGCTGGTGCAGGCCGGCGACCAGTCGCCGATCCACAGCCCCGAGCCCTTCCACAACCGCTTCATGCGCGACGAGCGCATCACCTTCACCACGGCCGGGTACCATGCGGCCCAGGGCCGCGGCGCCGCGCCGTACCAGATCCCCAATCGCGGCGGCGCCAGCCCGGACGCCCAGCCTCCGGGAATCGCCTTTGCCCTGCGCGGCAGCGCCACCGTCGATGGCGCGCCCCTGCTGGGCACGCACTACGCCCTGCTCGATTCGGACATGGTGCACGAGCACTCGGTGCTGCTGGTGCACGTGCCCGACGAGGGGCCGCGCCACGCCTTCCCCACCTGGACCGGCCTGGTGTGGGGCTTCACCGGGATGAACGCCGAGGGCTTGAGCTATGCCATCGGCAACTCCGACACGCTGGACAACCCTCTGGTCGGCGCAGCGCTGACCGAGATCTTCAAGCCCGAGAACCTGTTGCGGCTGCTGGAGAACCCGGACCTGGAGGGGCTCTCCGCGGCGCTGGCCGATGTGAAGATGCTCTCCTCGGGCATCCCGATCGGCATGATGGGCCGCGAGCTGCTACGCAACACCGCCACCACCGACGAGGCGCTGGCGCTGACCTATGCCACGGGCCAGACCTTTGGCTGGAACCTGCTGGTGGCCGACGCGGCCGGCGAGCTGGCGGCGATCGAGCTCGACTCGGCGACCCAGGCCGACCGCCGACAGCCCACGGTGCAGGACGACGACGGCTTCCAGTACTACACGGCGGGCACGTCGGATCCGCGCAATCTCGACCCGCACGGCGCGCACTGGGCTGCGGTGGGCGAGGACGACCTGCTGATCGCCAGCCACTTCCGCAAGAACAGCGACGACATGATCGATCTATCGATCATGCAGCAGTTCGAGCCGCGCAAGCAGCGGACCTGGAGCGGCTACTACTACCGCTCGACCAAGGTGTTCCACGACCTGCGCGACACCCTTGCGCCGCGCTATGGCGCGCTCGATGCCGCCGGTGCGATCGAGGTGCTGCGCACGCCCGCGCTGGTGGACCAGCGCGACTCGATGATGGCCGCGGTACTGCAGCCGTCGCAGCGGATCCTGCGCTGGGCCATGGGCGCGGCCCCGGCCTCCAGCGCGCCCTTCCGGGCCTTCGACTTGCAGACGCTGCAGGCGCTGGAGAGCACGCCGTGAGGCGCCTGCGCACCGGCGCCGCGCTGGCCGCGCTGCTGATCTCGGCGCCCGTGGGGGCGAGCTTCACCGAGACCCTGCCCCAGGGCATGTTCATGCTCGAGGAGGCGTTCGTCCTCTCGTACGTCGACACGATGTGGGACAACGACGGCGAGCCCGGCGCCCTGGTCGAGGAGATGGTGCGCTACGAGCCGGGCGGCGGCCTGCAGGGCGTGCTCACCCCGCGGCCCGAGGCGTACTACTACGTGCTGATCACCAAGCTGCAGTACGGGATCCTCGACGACCTCTCGCTGGGGATCGGCATCCCGGTGGTGATCCGCACCGAGGTCGATCCCAACTTCGGCTGGACCCCCGGCGACTACCAGCGGCAGATCGGCCGCTCGTACAGCGAGGACGACTTCTGGGCCTGGGCCGGCAGCATGGGACAGCAAAAGCCCGGATCGTGGACCGGCAACAAGGGCGTGCTGTCGGACGTCGTGCTCGGCCTGCGCTATCGCTGGACGCACCGCATCCCTGCGCTGCGCGAGATCGGGCTGTCCGGCGCGCTGTCGATCATGGCCGCGCTGCCCACGGGCGAGCCAGCGGACCCAGAGGAGCCGGTGTCCGTGGGCACCACGCTGTGGGACATGCACACCCAGGGCGACCTGTGCTTCCACCTCGGCTTCGAGCAGCGCTTCGAGGACGCGCTCGACGACCGCCTGCGCATCGGGCTGGAGGGCTTCTACCAGATCTTCTTCGATCGCAGGCGCAGCGCGCCCAAGGGCGAGAAGCACCCGCTGCTGCTCAACCAGGCGCCGTACGTGGGCGAGAGGTACACGGTCAACCCCGGCGACTTCGCCGGGGTGTCGCTGGAGCTGACCGTGGTGCCGTACAAGGGCCCGGCCTGGGGCACCTGGCTCTCCGACGACGACCCGGACAAGGCAGCCGCGCTGCCTCCGATCTTGAGCTTCATGGTGCGCTACACCTTCATGCACCTGCAGCAGAGCGACTGGATGTCCGACTTCCCGCTGTGGGACTACGAGCGGGAACAGGTCTGGGCGTCGGGGTACAAGAACATGCTCTTCGGCGAGATCGCTATCAGCCTGTTCCGACTCGGCGTGCCGCTGCAGGTCTTTGCCAGCTACAACAGCCTGACCTGGATCCCGGGCAAGAACGCCCGGGCCCCGGACATCTTCATGACCGGGCTGCGCATTCCTGCCAAGTTCTGGTAGACGCTCGCCGCTGGAGGGAGGTGCGCCGTGCTCGACACCCGATGCCGGCGATGGACAATCCTGGCGTTGGTGCTGGCGCTGCTTCCCCTGCTCGCCTGTGACAGGGGGAAGAGCAACGGCGACGCGGACACGGACGTGGACAGCGACACGGATACGGACAGCGACAGCGATGCGGACACTGACAGCGACGCGGACACTGACAGCGACGCGGATCCGCGCTTCGACCCGCTGATCGACGCCGTGCAGCGGGAGATGGTGGCCAGGACCGCGCCCGGCGCGGCCGTGGCCGTGATCGAGGACGGGGAGGTCAGCTTCAGCCGGGGCTTCGGCACCAAGCGCCCCGGCCTGGACAGCCCGGTGCTGCCGACCACCCTGTTCCGCTCCGGCTCCACGCTCAAGATGCTCACCGCCACGGCCATGCTCCAGCAGGTCGAGGCCGGCCGGCTCGATCTCGACCAGCCGATCACCGAGTATTTGCCCGAATTCGGCTTCGACCAGAACCCGGACTGGGCGCCGAGCATCACGCCGCGGCACCTGATCACGCACAGCTCGGCAATGGTCGACTACCTCGAGCTGGACGTGGCTCCGGAGTACAAGGAGGACACGGCCCTCTCCGAATACCTCCACGGTCCCTTCGAGGAGCTGGTGTACCTGATGGCGCCCGCGGGCCGGATGTACAACTACTCCAACCCCAACTTCTACCTCGCCGGCCTGCTCGCGGAGGAGCTGAGCGGGGAGTACTACCGGCACTACCTGCACGACGAGGTGCTGGCGCCCCTCGGCATGGATCGCACCACCGTGCTGCCGGCCGAGGTGCTGGCCGACGGCGACTTCGCGTACGGCACGGACAGCGGACAGGCCGTGGCGCCCGATGCCTATGACAACGGCTGGGCCCGCCCCGCGGGATACGCCTACTCCTCGGTGCTCGACATGGCCGAGTTCGTCAAGTTCCTGCGGGATGGAGACACCGACGTGCTGTCCGACGAGCTGCGCGAGGCCATGCAGTCGCGGCAGATGTGCACCGAGGAGGTGCTGGACCTCGTGCACTACGGGTTCGGGCTGGCCATGCAGCAGGGCATCTTCGTTACCGAGGGACCCGACGTGAACTTCTACGATCTGACCATCGTATCCCACGGCGGCGACATCCCCGGGTTCGCGGCCGATCTGTACTGGCTGCCCGACTGCGACCTGGGCCTGGTCTCGCTGGCCAGCGCCAGCGGCGCGCACCTGATCGAGAGCTTCGTCACCGCGATGATGACCCTCTGCGACCTGCCGGCGCCGACCGAGGGTCCGGACCTGAGCGTGGACCCGTCGAGCTATGCCGACTACGTGGGCGAGTACAACGACCCGTACCAGGTCGGCGCGATCACCGTCGCGCAGCAGGGCGAAGACCTGACAATCGACATCCCGCTGCTCGATCAGGAGGGCGTCGCGTACGCGAAGCAGCTGGCGCCGTACGCGCCGCACAGCTTCCTGCTCACGATCCAGGGCCAGAGCTTCATGGCGACCTTCCTCTTCGACGAGGCGCAGCAGGTGGAGTACCTGCGCACGCGGCTCCTCGTGGCGGAGCGGGTCAGCAGCAAGCAGGCGCCGCCGCCGCGGCATGGACTGGAGCGGCTCCGCTCACGTCTGGCGCAGTCGCCCGCGATCCGGCCGGCCCTGCTGGGGGCGATTCCTCGTTCCAACTAGGCGTATCCGTGGGGCGAGCCCGGGCTGGCCGCGGATCGCACCGCGTCAATCGGGAAGCTTCGAGAGCAGCTCATTCAAACGCTCCGCCCTCCCAACGGTCGGCGCCTCTACCAGCGCCAGCTCCACGGCGGTGCGCAGGCGGGTGTGATCCACGGGCGTGTTCTTCTTACGGGCGAGATCGAGCATCGCGAGGCAATCGGTGGAATCCGACTCGGTCAGTCGCGAGAGCTTCAGCAGCACGAACAGGGTCGGGTCTGGCAAGTAGATTGTGGCCTGCGGCCCGCGATGGATCTCGACCAGGTTGTCCTGCCAACCCTCGATGCGGTGCAGGAAGTACGCACCCGCCTGGTTGATGGCTTCCACGGGCAGGCCGAGCTCTTCGGCGATCCGCATCAGGGTCAGCATCTGGTCCGAGGCCGCGTCCTCGGGACCGGCCAGGTCGATGTCCATCGTCACCCGGTGCGTCACACCGAGCAGCGGCAACACCATTCCACCGATCACGACCCAGTCGCCTGCGAGTCGCTCTCCGGCGAGCTCGACGAACCGCTGCAGTGTCTCCTGGTCGAGCGGCTTCACAGGTACTCCGCAAGCCTCTGCTTGGCCAGCCGCGCCAGCTTGATCAGCCGCCCAGACGGTACTGACGGCGCCAGCGCTGACAGAAGAGGTGATCTCGCGACCCAGGAGCGGTACCGCGACGGGAAATGCGTCTCTAGCGCTAGCAGCAATGCCTGCAAGCTCTCGCGTTCGCGTCCGAGATCCTCCGAATCGCCAGCCTGCTCGAGTTCCAGCGCGGCCAGCAGCAATTGCCGCCGCAGCACCAACCCGGTCGGACGAATCGAAGCCGGCGACTCTGAGGTCATCGGCAAACCGAGCGAGGTGAGCGCGTCCCACTGCGCCTTGACAGGCCCAAGCTCCAGGCCCAACCCGAGCGGCTCGAGCAGACGCCGCAGTGTTCTCAGCGACGGATTGGCCCGACCCGCCTCAAGCTTCTGCACCGTGGCCAGGCTCACTCCGGCGGCGGTACACAACTCCACCTGGGATAAACCAAGAGCATTTCGTTGCTCACGAAGCTTGGTGCCCAGCCGGTTCATGCGTCTTATAATAGGCGTATGTTAATACGCTGTCAACCAGCGTACAAAACCTGAATTTTACACTTGACAGGGTGGCTCGCCCGCGATAGCTTGATTGGGCGACCGGTTAAACCGGTCGCCCAAGGAGGTCGGATGGAAGCGAGCACAGCCCAGGACAGCACGCGCGACAAGATCCTCGAGGCTGCGGACCGGCTATTCGGTGCGAAGGGCTTCGACGGCGCCTCGACCCGCGAGATCGCGGAGCGCTCCGGCGTGAACAAGGCGCTGATCCACTACCACTTCCGCTCCAAGGAGGGCCTGTTCGAGAGCCTGCTCGACCGGTACTACGAGCGGCTCGCCCAGACCATGCGCCAGGCGCTGACCAGGGACGAGGGCCTGCACCAGCGGCTGAAGAGCCTGCTCGAGACGTACCTCGACTTCCTCGGGGACAACCGCAACTTCGGCCGGATCGTGCAGCGCGAGGCCTCGGGCGGGCCTCACATGGAGCGCATCCGCGAGCACATGGTGCCGCTGTTCGAGCTGGGCACCGAGGCGGTCAAGGCGGCCTTCCCGGCCACCCGCGAGGGCGCGCTCGCCGCCGAGCAGCTGCTCACCAGCTTCTACGGGATGATCATCAGCTACTTCACGTACAGCGGCGTGCTCGAGCACCTGCTGCAGACCGACCCGCTGTCCGCCGAGAGCCTTGAGGCGCGCAAGCAGCACCTGCGCCGGATGCTCGAGATCGTGCTCGCCGCGGTCGAGACCGAGGGAAACGAGCGATGAGCCTGGCCGAGGCGTACCCGACCCACGAGCCGCTCGCGCCAGGCGCGCGCATCGCGCGGCTGACCCGCCGGTACCAGGACGGGCCGGCCGTGATCTCGATCGAGCGGGCGCGCTACTTCACCGAGAGCTGGCGCGAGACCGAGGGCCGGGGTACGGCCCTGCCCCTTCGCGTGGCCCAGGCCATGCACCGGGTGTACGAGAGGATGAGGCATTGTCTCGACCCGGACGACCGCATCGCGGGCCACTGGTCAGAGCAGTTCCTCGGCCTGCCGATCCCGATCGAGCGCGGCGAGTACAACCAGGTGCTGGCCGCCGAGCTGACCCGCAAGAACATGCTCCTCTCCCGGATGCGCTCCACGGCGCGCGGCCTGGGATACATGCTGCGCAAGGGCGCGCTGCCGACCTTCGTCCGCAACCAGCGTCGCGCCCGGGCCCGCGGCGCAACCCCGCTCAACCTCGATCTGAAGACGATGACCGAGCGGGAGATCAACCGCTACGCGATCGATCCCGAAGACCGGCGCGAGCTGCTCGACGATCTGCTCCCGTACTGGGACGGCCGCGCGCTCGCCGATCACCTCGAGCGCGAATTGCTGAGCTCGGGGCTGTTCAGCAAGGACATGCACGACTTCGCGGTGGCGCTCACCGGCAACACCTCGCGCCAGGTGACGATGGTCTCCACCGCGGCCACCGTGGCCACGATCCAGGGTCACGTGATCCTCGACTTCGACCGCCCGCTGCGGCTCGGCCTGCTCGCGATGCGCGAGGCCCTCGAGGCCCGCCTCGAGGGGGAGACCGATGCTGCGGGCCGCGAGGCCCTGGAGTCGATGGCGATCGCGCTCGATGGCGTGGTCCTGTTCGCGAGACGACTCGCCGACCACGTCGCGCTGGAGCTGGAACGCGCCATCGAGCCGACGCGCCGCGAGCAGCTCGAGCGCATGCTGCGCACCTGCCAGAGGGTGCCGCTTCATCCGGCGACCAGCTTCGAGGAGGCGGTGCAGTCGCTGTGGACGGTCAAGACCGCGGTCGAGCTGGCCCAGCCGATCAACCTGCACTGCTTCGGCCGGCTGGACCAGCAGCTCGGACCGTACTACGAGGCCGACCTCGCGGCCGGACGCATGGATCGCGATGGCGCCCGGGAGCTGCTCGAGGAGCTGCTGCTCAAGATCATGTCGCAGAACATCCGGCCCGAGTCGAACATCCTCTCCAACTTCTACCACCGCTACCTCGGCTCGGCGCCGGTTACCCTGGGCGGGGTCAAGCCCGACGGCGGTGACGGCACCAACGACGTGACGTACCTCTTCCTCGAGGCGGCCCACACCAGCAAGGCGGTGACCAACGTCTCGCTGCGGGTGCATCCGGGAACGCCGGACGCGCTGCTGCTGCAGCTCGCGGAGTACCTCCGCGCCGGCACCTCGAGCTTTGCCCTGTTCAACGACGAGACCCACGTGCCCGCGATGCAGCGTCGCGGCTTCGCCCTCGAGGATGCGCGGGACTATGCCATCGCCGGCTGCGTCGAGGCGATCTGCCCGGGCAAGACCGGCAGCCTGAGCGTGGGTGCGATCCTGCTCTCGCGGCTGCTCGACGCGACCCTGCGCAACGGCGACGTGGCGATGATGGCGGGCCTGATCCACGGCGAGGGGCTGAAGACCGGCGACCCGGACGGCTTCGCCAGCTTCGACGAGCTGCTCGACGCGCTCACCGCCCAGGGGCGCCACTTCCTCGACAAGCTGGTGGCCGCGGCCAACATCCGCGACCGGGTGCACGCCCAGCACCTGCCCGCGCCGTACATCTCGGCCTTCATCGAGGGCTGCCTCGACTCGGCGCGCGACGTCACCCGCGGCGGAGCCCGCTACGATCTTTCCGGCGTGTCGATGATCAACTCGCTGGCCAACCTGGTCGACTCGCTGTACGTGATCAAGAGGCTCGTGTTCGAGCAGCGGCGGTTCACGATCGCGGAGCTGCTCGATGCGGTGGACCACGACTTCGTCGGCCACGAGCAGGTGCTCGAGGCGATCCGCAAGCTGCCCGGCAAGTGGGGCAACGGCGATCCCGAGAGCGACGCGCTGGCCCGCGACGTGGCGCAGCGGCTGTTCGAGCCCACGTACCGCTACCGCGCCTTCAAGGGCGGGCCGTACACGGTCTTCGCGATCAGCATGATCACGCACACCATCGACGGGCGGCTGTCGATCGCGGGCCCGGACGGACGGCGCGCGGCCACGCCCTTTGCGGCGAGCTGCAACCCGTACAATGTCGAGCGCAACGGGGTCACCGGGGCGCTGCGCTCGGTGGCCGCCCTGCCCTTCGAGCACGTGCTCGGCGCCGCGGTGAACATCAAGTTCCATCCCACGGCCGTGGGTGAAACCGAGACGGCGCGGCGCAAGTGGATCGCGCTGGTACGCACGTACTTCCGGCTCGGCGGGGCGCAGCTCCAGCCGACCTGCGTGTCGGCCGAGACGCTGCGCGCGGCGCAGCAGGATCCCGAGCAGTATCGCAATCTGATCGTCAAGGTCGGCGGGTACAGCACGTACTTCGTGGACCTCGGCCGGGAGATCCAGGACGAGGTGATCGGCAGGACGGAGCACCGGTAGGAGCTGAGCGTGCGAGGCAACGTGTTCGACATCCAGACCTATGCCCTGTACGACGGGCCCGGAATCCGCACCGCGGTGTACCTCAAGGGCTGCCCGCTGCGCTGCTGGTGGTGCCACAATCCGGAGTCGCAGCGACGGGAGCCGGAGATGGCGCACTGGCAGGAGCGCTGCACGGGCTGCGGCGCCTGCATCGAGGCCTGCCCGCACGATGCCCTGTCGCTTGATGCCCGGGGGCTTTCCACGATAGGTGCCAGCTCCAGACCACGCCGCGGCCACCGCGGGTTGAAACCCGCGGTCAGGGTTTCCGGTAAGCCCGCCGCAGGCGGGCTGGGTGCTGATCGGCTGGCTGCTAGCCCTCCGGGCTTGGCCGAAGGCCCACCTGACCGCGGGCTTCCAGCCCGCGGAGTAGCCCGGGATCATGCTCTGTGCACAACCTGCGGCGCCTGCGCCGCGGCGTGCCCCAACGAGGCGCAGGAGCTAATCGGCTACGAGATCACGGTCGACGCCCTGGTCGAGCAGGTGGCGCGGGACCGCGACTTCTTCCACGACTCGGGCGGCGGCGTGACCTTCACCGGCGGCGAGCCCACACTGCAGGGCGAGTTCCTGCTGGCCGCGCTGGGGGCCTGCCGCGAGGCCGGGATCCACACAGCGGTCGAAACCTGCGGCGCCTTCCCCGGGGCGCTGGTGGACCCGCTGGCCGACGCGGCCGACCTGTTCCTGTTCGACCTCAAGCACGCGGACGGGTCACGGCATCGCGAGGCCACGGGCGCGGGCAACGAGCGCATCGTCGAGAACTTCACGGCGCTGCTGGAGCGCGTGGGTGCACGCCGTGTGATCCCGCGCATCCCGCTGATCCCGGGGTTCAACACGGACGCCGCCGACATCGCCGGCCTGCACGCCCTGCTCGAGGCGCGGGGCTACACCGGCGAGGTGCAGCTGATGCCGTATCACGGCATGGCGCGCGGCAAGTACGAGCGGCTGGGGCGCGGCGACGAGGTCGTCGATCCAGGTCGCATCGACGACGGATCGCGGGAGCGGATCGAGCGCGGCTTCGCAGGCGACGGCCTGCAGACCGTATGGGGAGGATGACCGTGGCGCGGAACAGGACACGATCGCTGGTGCTCGGCGCGGACGGCCTGCTGGGCAGCCACCTGGTGCGCCGGTTGCTGGACCGGGGTCACGAGGTACGCGTGCTGGCCCAGCCCGGCACCACCTCGCCCACGCTCGACGGGCTGCCGATCGAGCGCGTGGAGGGCGACCTGCTCCACGAGGGTCCGGCGCTGGCCGAGACGATGCAGGGCTGCGGATACGTGTTCCACTGCGCGGCAATCACCGATCTCTGGGCCGATCGCGAGCTGATGTTCGGTGTGAACCTGGAGGGCACGCGGCGAGTCTGCGACGCAGGTCTGGCCGCTGGCGTGAAGCGGCTGGTCTTCGTGGGCTCGGCAAGCAGCTTCCAGTTCGGCTCCCAGGCGCAGCCCGGCGATGAGACCGCGGGCTTCCCCGAGGCGTACCGCGGGATCCCGTACATGGAGTCCAAGCACCAGGCCATGCAGCTGGTGCTGAGCTATGTGCGCGAGCGCGGCCTCGACGCCGTTGTGGTGGCGCCGACCTTCATGCTCGGCGCGTACGACTGGCGGCCCAGCTCGGGCGAGCTGATCCGGCAGTACCTGGCCCGCGGCTTCCCGCTGGTGCCGCGCGGCGGGCGCAACTTCGCGTACGCCCCGGACGTGGCCGCGGCCATGGTCGCCGCGGCCGAGCGCGGCCGCACGGGTGAGTGCTACCTGCTCGGCGGCCACAACCTGACCTATCGCGAGTTCTTCACCCAGGTGGCCGAGCTGGCCGGACGCAGGCCGCCGCTGGGCCTGCTGCCCCGGGGCGTGCTCGACGCGGCCGGCCTGGCCGGTACGCTGGTGCGCCGCACCACCGGCCGCCGCGTGGCCCTCGACCGCACCCTGGCCGGACTGGCCCAGCTGGGCACCTTCTACAGCATCGCCAAGGCGCAGGGGGAGCTCGGGATGCCGCTGACACCGGTGCGCACGGCGATCGCCGAGAGCATCGAGAGCCTGCGAGACTACGGACACATCAACGGAAACGACCAGGGCTTTGCCGGCAAGGTCGCGCTGATCAGCGGCGCCAGCCGCGGCGTGGGCTACGCCACGGCGCGGGCTCTGGTCGAGCGCGGCGCGCGGGTGGTGATCACGGCGCGCGGTGAGACCCGCCTGCTCGACTCGCAGCGCAAGCTCGAGGCGCTCGGCGGCGAGGTCGCGGCCGTGACCGGCGACGTGGGTCAGTGGGACGACGCACAGCGTATGGTGGCGGCCGCGCTCGATCGCTTCGGCCGGCTCGACCTGCTGGTCAACAACGCAGGCGTGTCCATGCGCGGCCAGTTCGCGGATCTCTCGCCCGAGGTCTGCACCACGACCATCGCGACCAATCTGCTGGGCTCGGTGTATCTCACCCGCGCGGCGAGCGAGGCGCTGATCGCGTCGCGCGGCAGCGTGGTGTTCATCTCCAGCATCGCCGGACTGCTCGGCCTGCCCGGCGCGTCGACGTACTGCGCCAGCAAGTCCGCGCTGACCGGCCTCTGCGAATCGCTGCGGCTCGAGCTCGGGCCGCGGGGCGTGCATCTCGGCGTGCTGTACCTCGGCTTCACCGAGCACGATCCGGAGAAGCGCGTGCTGGCCGCCGACGGCACGCCGGTGCTGCCGGACCGTCCGGCGTACAGCACCCAGGCCGAGGCGGCCGAGGCGATCCTCGAGCTGGTCAGCAAGCGGCGCCGGCAGCGGATCATGACCCACTTCGGCACCCTGGGCTGGCTGGCCCACCGCCTGTCGCCGTCACTGGTCGAGGGCGTGATCGCCCGGGCCCAGGCCAGCCAGTGGAGCCTGTTCAAGCAATTCTCGTGAGCGAGCACGAAAACGGGGGCCGCCCCGCCCCGAGGAGGAAGCATGGGATTCGTCAAGACCAAGGAAGAGCTGGACCGATACTACGGTCTGGGTGTGCGTCGCTTCGAGGGCGCGCGCATGCTGGGTGCGATGTACACCGCCGAGGCCGAGGTGGCCGCCGCGCTGCTGCCCCCGCCGCTCGAGCCGTCGGACATGCCCGGCGGCCTGATCTTCATCGCCGAGTACCCCGAGACCAACCTCGGACCGGGCTACCGCGAGGCCGCGCTGTTTCTGCGCTGCGAGTATGGGGGCGAGGCGGGCAGCTACTGCCTGTCGATGCCGATCGACAGCGAGGCGCGGAACTACAACGGCCGCGACATCTTCGGCTTCCCCAAGCGTTTGGCCGCGATCGGCTTTCAGCGCGAGGGTGACCGGGCGCAGGGCTGGGTCGAGCGCCACGGCATCCGCTTCGTGGAACTGACGGTCACGGCGGCGGCCGAGCTTCCCGCGATGCCTCCGATGGGCCCGACCTTCCTGTTCAAGGCCAGCCCGCGCATCGACCTGCAGCCCGGGTTCGACGGGCCGGTGCTGCTGTGCAAGCAGCGCACCGAGGTCGAGATGCTCGAGTGCCGTATCGGCACGGCCGAGCTGACGCTGAATCCGGCCGAGCACGATCCATGGCACGAGCTGGGCGCGGTCGAGGTGACGATGGCCTTCGATCTCCTGAGCAACAACACCATGCTCCCGGGCGAGGTGGTCGCCGAGGTCGACGGCGAGGCCTTCCTGCCGCACTACTTCAAGATGACGGATTTCTCCGCCGGCAAGGCGTGAGAGAGGGGGATTCGATCATGATCGACTTCACGCTCAGCGATACGCAGCAACAGCTGCTGGGAACAGCCCGCGACTTCGGCAAGGAGGTGCTCGGCCCGGCCGAGATCGCGCTGGACAAGCTGGCCGACCCGCAGGCCGTGTTCGAGGACGAGCGCTACTGGGACGCGCTGAAGCAGAGCTTCGAGCTGGGTTTCCACAAGATGACGATCAACGAGCACTTCGGCGGCCTGGGCCTCGATGCCAGCACCACCGGCCTGGTCTGGGAGGAGCTCGGACGCTGGGCGCCGGGCTTTGCGGCGAGCCTGATCGCGGGCGCGGCGGTGCCGGCGATCGTGGGCTTCCTCGCCGGGCACAACGAGACGCTGGTGGAGCAGTTCGTCACGCCGTACGTGGAGGACACCACGGGCAAGGGCCTCACCGCCTGGGGCAGCAGCGAGCCCAACATCGGCTCGGACGGCAAGAACTACCACGACCCGGATGTGCACCACAGCACCAGGGCCGAGCTGAAGGACGGGCGCTACCTGCTCTCCGGCACCAAGTCCAACTTCGTGTCCAACGGCGGCATCGCCCGCGCCTACCTGATGTTCGCCTGCATGCAGCCCGAGCTGGGCATTTGCGGATCGGGCGCCTTCCTCGTGCCGGCCGACGCGCCCGGCGTGGAGCCGAGCAAGGCCGTGGACCGACTGGGTATGCGAGTGCTCAACCAGGCGCCGGTATTCATGGACGGCGTGGAGCTGCCCGAGGAGAACATGATCTTCCCGTCGGGCGAGGGATTCCCCTTCCTGCACAATTCGATCATCACCGTGGGAAACCTCGGCACCGGGTATCTCGCGCTGGGCCTGATGCGCGCGGCGTACGAGGAGGCGATGGAATACGCCAGGGAGCGCGTGCAGTGGGGCAAACCAATCGTGGAGCATCAGCTGGTGGCCAGGAAGCTGTTCGAGATCCACGCCGCGATCGAGAGCTGCCGGGCGCTGCTGTGGAAGGGCAGCTGGTACAGCACGAACCAGTTCCCGGGCGACTTGAAGACCAGCCTGACGGCCAAGATCTGGACCTCCGAGCTGGCATGCAAGCACACGGCCGAGATGGTGCAGGTGCTCGGCGGATACGGCTTGACGCGGGACTACAATCTCGAGAAGTACATGCGCGACGCGCAGATGCTAAAGGTGATGGACGGAACCAACGACACGCTGATGCTCAAGGCGGCGGGGCTGCTGGCGGAAAGCGCCTGACCCCACCCACGGATGCCGATGCTCGATCCCGACCTGCTGATCCTCGCCGCGATCGTGCTCGGCGCGCATCTGATCGGCGGGGCCACCGGCTTCGGCAGCGCGGTGCTCTCGCTGACCCTGGCGGTACACTTCTTTCCGATCGACTTCCTCGTGCCGATGCTGATCCCGCTCAACCTGGTGCTCTACGGGTACCTCGCGCTGCGGCATCGCGCTGAGGTGGAGCGTTCGCTGCTGCTCAAGCGCATCCTGCCGCTGTGCGGGCTGGGCATGCCGCTGGGCTGGCTGGTGTTCCAGCTCGGGGACTCACAGCAACTGAAGTTCGCCTTCGGCCTGTTCGTGCTCGCCCTGGCCCTGTTCGAGATCGCGCGCACGCTGCGACGCTCGGCGCCGGCCGACAGGACGAGCGCGCCCGGCGGCCCGCTGTGGCTGCTCGGCGGCGGTGTGGTGATGGGGCTATGGGTCTCGGGCGGGCCGCTGATCGTGTACTGGACCTCGTACGCGCTGCGGGACAAGGGACGCTTCCGCGCCACGCTGTCGGCGCTGTGGCTGCTGCTCAACCTCGCGCTGCTGGTCGCGCACCTGGCCAGCGGCCGCCTCGACCTCGAGGTCGCACGCACCAGCGCGCTGCTGCTGCCCGCCCTGGCGGTGGGCGCCGCGATCGGCGAGGCCCTGCACGGGCGGCTCGGCGAGCGCGGGTTCCGGATGCTGGTCTACCTGGTGCTGGCCGCGGCCGGCGGGTCGATCGTGGTGCTGGGGTAGAAGCCTACCGCCCGGTCAGCCGGTCGAGGAAGTCGACCACCCTGTCGGCGATCTTGCCCTCCAGCCCGAGCAGGAAGTGGTCCCCGCCGGGCACGAGGTGCAGCTCGGCGCCGGTCATCTCGGCCAGCTCGGTCACGGCCGCGGCCGGCCCGAACTGGTCGCGGTCGCCGCCCACGATCAGCATCGGACCCACGTAGCCGTGCAGGCCGTCGCAGTCGAGCATGGCCACGGGCGGCGCCACGCAGGCCATGGCCGACGGCTGGAGCGTCTTGGCACCGAGCGAGGCGACGTACGTGCCGAAGCTGTAGGCCGCGATGGCGATTTGCTTCAGCTCGGGAACGCGCGCCCGTAGCGTGTCCATCGCCGCGGCCACGTCATCGACCTCGGGCTCACCGCCGCCGTGCGAGCCGCCGCTCTCGCCCGCGCCGCGGAAGTCGAAGCGCAGCGCCGGGAACCCCGCCTTCGCCAGAGCCTCGGCAAGGCCAACGGTCACGTTGTTGTTGCGCTCGCCGCCGTACAGCGGATGCGGGTGCAGCACCACCGCGCCGAGGCGCTGCGGCTCCTCGGGCAGGTGCAGGTCGCCGGTCAGGGTGATCTCGTCGGAGGGGAAGGAGATGTGTTCGACCTTCATTTCACCTCTGTACCAGTTCTTTCACCTGGGCCAGCGCCTCGTCCAGCTTCGACGGATCGCTGCCCCCGCCCTGAGCCATCTCCGGCCGCCCGCCGCCGCGGCCGCCGACCACCTCGCACAGCGCCTTGATGATCTTGCCCGCGTGAACGCGCTCTCCGGCCACGTCGGCGGTGGCCATCGCCAGCAGGAAAACCTTGTTGCCGTCCGTGCCGCCGGTGACCACCAGGCCCGAGCCGATCCTGTCCCGCAGCTTGTCGCCGTAGTCGCGCAAGGTCTTGGGATCCGCGGCCTCGGAGCGCACCACGAGCAGCTTGAGCCCGTCGATCTCCTCCACCGCGTCGGCCGCGCCCGCGCTCTGCGCCGCGGCGAGCTTCCTCGTCAGCCGCTCGATCTCCTTCTCGGCCGCCTTTCGCTCCGCGTGCAGCCGCTCCACCGCGGCGGGCACGCTGCGGTCGTCGGTGCGCAGGAACTCCGCCGCCCGCTTGAGCGCCTGCCAGCGGCCCTGCATCTCGGCCACGGCCGCCTCGCCGGCAGCGGCCTCGATACGGCGCACGCCCGCGGCGAGGGCGCTGTCCTGCAGCAGCACCACCGCGCCGATGTCACCGGTGCGGTGCACGTGGGTTCCCCCGCACAGCTCGGTCGATCCGCCCATGCTCACCATGCGCACCGTGTCGCCGTACTTCTCCTCGAACAGGGCGATCGCACCGCGCTGCTTGGCCTCGTCGAAGCCGAGCACCTCGGTGGTCACCTCGAGGTTGGCCTGGACCATCTCGTTGATCCGCCGCTCCACCTCGGCCAGCTGCTCCCGGGTCGGTGCCTCGTACTGCGCATAGTCGAAGCGGAAGCGGTCGGGCTCGACCACCGAGCCCTTCTGCCGCACGTGATCGCCGAGCACCTGTCGCAGGGCGCGGTGCATCAGGTGCGTGGCGCTGTGATGCTGGCGGATCGCGGAGCGCCGCGCACCGTCCACGTTCAGCTCGAGCCGGGCGCCGAGCGCCAGCTCGCCGGTCCTGACCGTACCCCGGTGAACGAACAGATCGTTCAGCGGACGCTGGGTGTCGGCGATCTCGATCTCGGCATCACCCCCAGCCATCGTGCCGCGGTCGCCGACCTGCCCGCCGGACTCGCCATAGAAGGTCGTCCGATCGAGCACCAGCTCCACCCCGTCGCCGGCCGCGGCGCGCTCGGTCTCGACCCAGCCACCTTCCTCCCTCCGCAACAGGGCCAGCAGCGTGCCGGACGCGGACTCGCCGGTGTAGCCCAGGAACTCGGTCGCACCGACCCGCTCGCGCACCGCATGGTACACGTCGGCCACGCCGGCCTCGCCGATGCCGTCAGTGCCGGCGCGCGCCCGCTGCTCCTCGAGCAGCCTGGCGAAACCCGCCTCGTCGGTGCTCAAGCCTCGCTCGGCCGCCATCACCCGTGTGAGGTCCTCGGGGAAGCCGTACGTGTCCTTGAGCGTGAACACCAGGTCGCCGGACACGGTGCGGCCCCGCTCCAGGCCGGTCACGCCCTCGTTGAAGATCCTGATCCCCCGGGCCAGCGTCTCGCGGAAGGTCCGCTCCTCGCCGCGGGCCACCTCGTGCACGAACTGCCGCTGCTCCAGCAGTTCCGGATAGTCCTGGCCCATCTCGTCGACCACGGCCTCCACAACGTCGAAGAGGAACAGGTCTGCGATACCGAGCTTGTGGCCGTGGCGGATCGCGCGCCGCATGATCCGGCGCAGCACGTAGCCCCGGCCCTCGTTGCTCGGCTGCACACCGTCGGCGATGAGGAAGGCCGTCGCTCGCGCGTGATCGGCGATCACCCGCAGCGAGACGTCCTGCTCCTCGTCGTCACCCAGCGTGAGACCGGCGATCTCGGCCCCGCGAGCCGTCAACGAAGTGAACAGGTCGGTCTCGTAGTTGGTTCGCACGCCCTGCACCGCAGCCACGCAGCGTTCCAGCCCTGCGCCGGTATCGACGCAGGGCGCGGGCAGCGGCTCGGCCTTGCCGCCGGGCTCGGCCACGTTGAACTGCATGAACACCAGGTTCCACAGCTCCACGAAGCGGCCGCAGTCGCAGGCCGGCCCGCACTCGTCGTCGGTCTTGCCGAGGCGGCAGGTCCCGCCGTAATCAAGATGAATCTCCGAGCAGGGTCCGCAAGGTCCGGTCTCGCCCATCGACCAGAAGTTCTCGCTCTTGCCGTAGGTGCGGTGACGCTCCGGCGGCACGAAGGCAAACTCATTCAACCACAGGTCCGCGGCCTCATCGTCGGCGTCGAAGTCCTCGCCCGGATCCGGGGCGTAGGTCGTGACCCACAGCATGCCGGGATCGAGCCCCAGGCCCTGCTCCGCCGAGGTCAGCCATTCCCAGCCGAAGCGGATCGCCTCGCGCTTGAAGTAGTCGCCGAAGCTGAAGTTGCCCAGCATCTCGAAGAAGGTGTGATGCCGCGGCGTGCGTCCGACGTTCTCCAGGTCGTTGTGCTTGCCCGAGACCCGCATGCACTTCTGTGACGACGTGGCCCGCGTGTACGGCCGCGTCTCGCGACCGGTGAAGACGAGCTTGAACTGGTTCATCCCGGCGTTGGTGAACATCAGCGTCGGGTCCTTCTCGGGCAACAGCGAGGAGGACTTGATCACGGCATGCGCGTGGCTCTCGAAGTAGCGAAGAAAGGATCGTCTCACTTCGCGGGCGGAAAGAGGGCTCATCGATATCTCCGAACTAGATGGCGAGGGCTAGAAGCGCTCGATGTCCATCCCCCCGTCGGCGTCGCCGCCGTCGGATCCGGGCGGCGCTTTCTCCTTCCGTTCGAAATCGTCCCAGGAGGTGTCCGAGGTGGCCGCGATGCCGGACACGCGGAGCGCGAAGTCGTCGGGGTTGGTGCACTGTCGCAGCGCCTCGTTGTAGGAGATGTACTTGTTCTTCAGCAGGTGCATCAGCGACTGGTCGAAGGTCTGCATGCCGTAGTGCAGGTGACCCTCGGTGATCGCGTCGTGGATCTCCTTGGTCCGGTCCTTGTCCTCGATCATCTCCTTGATGCGCGAGGTGTTGAGCATGATCTCGACCGCCGGCACTCGTCCGCGCCCGTCGGCCCGCGGGACCAGACGCTGACTGATCACAGCCCTGAGCACGGCCGAGAGCTGGAGCCGCACCTGCTTCTGCTGGTGCGGCGGGAACACCGCGATGATCCGCTGCACCGTCTCGGTGGCGTCGACCGTGTGCAGCGTGCTCATCACCAGGTGGCCCGTCTCCGCCGCCATCAGCGCGGTGTCGATCGTCTCGAAGTCGCGCATCTCGCCGACGAGGATCACGTCCGGATCCTGGCGCAGCGCGCTCTTCAGCGCCTGTGCGAAGCTGATCGTATCGACGCCCACCTCGCGCTGGTTGATGATCGAGCGCTTGTCGCGGATCAGGAACTCGATCGGATCCTCGATCGTCATCACGTGGCAGGTGCGCAGCGTGTTGATGTGATCGATCATCGCCGCCAGCGTGGTCGACTTGCCCGAGCCGGTGGTGCCGGTGACCAGCACCAGGCCGCGCTGCTCCAGCGCGACCTTCTCCAGCAGCTTGGGCAGGTTGAGCGACTCGATCGGCTTGATCTTGTGCGGGATCACGCGCAGCACACCGCCCACGGAGCCGCGCTGGGTGAACACGTTGACGCGGAAGCGACCCAGCCCCGGAACGCCGTACGCCATGTCGATCTCGTTCTGCGCCTTGAACTTCTCCCGCTGGTAGTTGTTCATGATCCCGAGGCACATCCGCGCCACCTCCTCGGGCGGCAGACGCTGCGCGTCCTTCAGCGGCACCAGCGCGCCGTCGATGCGGAACATCGGCGGCAGGCCCGCCTTGAGGTGGATATCGGACGCTCCGCCGACGTGGGCGACCTTCAGGATCTCGTTGAGCTCCATGATCCGGCGTTCCTCCTAGGCCTCCGCCGGCGGCGACTCGCCGCCGATCAGCCCGGCCGCCTCGAACAGCCGTTGCTCCAGCCCGGCCAGGGTCTCCTGGTTCTCCTCCAGGTACGCCTTGGCCGCCTCGCGCCCCTGACCGACCCTCTCATCGCCGAGAGAATACCATGAACCGCTCTTCTCGATAAAGCCCGCTTCCACCGCCCGGTCGACCACGTCGCCGGTGCGCGAGATACCCTTGCCGTAGAGGATATCGAACTCCACCTCGCGGAAGGGCGGGGCCAGCTTGTTCTTGACCACCTTGACCCGCGTGCGGTTGCCCAGCACCTCCTGGCCCTGCTTGATCGCGCCGATGCGCCGGATGTCGAGCCGCACCGAGGCGTAGAACTTGAGCGCGTTGCCGCCCGAGGTCGTCTCGGGGCTGCCGAACATCACGCCGATCTTCATCCGGATCTGGTTGATGAACACCACGGTGGTCTTGGAGCGGGAGATCGAGCCGGTCAGCTTGCGGAGCGCCTGCGACATCAGCCGCGCCTGCAGGCCGACGTGCGAGTCGCCCATCTCACCCTCGATCTCGGCCTTGGGTACGAGCGCGGCCACCGAGTCGATGACCACGATGTCGAGCGCACCGGAGCGCACGAGCATGTCGGCGATCTCCAGTGCCTGCTCGCCGGTATCGGGTTGCGACACGAGCAGCTCGTCGGTGTTGACGCCGAGGTTGCGGGCGTAGTTCACGTCGAGCGCGTGCTCGGCGTCGATGAAGGCGGCGATCCCGCCGGTCTTCTGCGCCTCGGCAACGGCGTGCAGGGTGAGCGTGGTCTTGCCCGATGCCTCCGGGCCGTATATCTCCACCACCCTGCCGCGGGGCAGCCCGCCGATACCCAGGGCGATGTCGAGCCCTACACTGCCGGTGGAGATCACCGGGATCTTGCCGGCCAGCGAATCCCCGTCGCCGAGCCTCATGATCGAGCCCTTGCCGAACTGGCGCTCGATGGTCTGCACCGCGGCCTGCAGTGAGCGGTCGCGATCCTTGAGTGCCTTTTCCTGCACCTTCTGGCTCTTGCTCTCCGCGTCCTTCGCCTGCTTTGCCATGTTCTCTCCTTCCGGCGGCCTCCTGCGCCGCCGGTACCGTTCTAGCTCACGAGGCTGACATCTCCGCACGCGCGAGCGCCGTGTGAAGCGCGCCCGTGGGCTGCAGCTCGCTCCGATACAGCACAACCTCCCCGGCGGTCTCGGTCCCGGCCCCGCGGCCGCGCAGGGGCTCGAGCAAGCGGCCGAGGTCTCCCTGCGGCGGCTTCTTGACCCGCGCCAGGGTCAGATGCGCCCGGAAGGGCCGACGCTCGGGCGGAAAGCCGAGCACAGCAGAAAGGGCTCGATCCACGGCGCCGGCCAGGCCCTCGAGCGTACCTCCGGGCTCCTGCACGCCGAGCCAGATCACCCGCGGCCGACGCGGCGAGCCGAAGAAGCCGACCTCGGCCAGATCGAAGCCGAAGGTCCGGAAGGGGCTCACCGCCTCCTGTACCGCGGCCGCGATCTCGGGCACGCGAGAGCGCTCGACGTCTCCGAGGAACTTCAGCGTCAGGTGCATCGCCTCGGGCCGGACGAAGCTGAACTTGCCGCCCGCCCGGCCGAGCGCGGCTCGCAGGTCGTCGGACAGCCGGCCGAGCCGCTGGCGCGCTCCGTCGGACAGGGGCACCGCGACGAAGGTGCGCAGGATCTCGCCACTCATCGCGCCAGCCTCCGCCGCAGCCGATCGAGCAGCGCGTGCGCCGCGATGGTCTGCACCCAGTGGCGGTCCCCGGGAATCTTGCGCTGCCAGCTCTCCGCGCCCTCGGCCCCGGCCAGGCCGAACCAGACCAGGCCCACCGGCTTGTCGTCGGTGCCGCCGCCCGGACCGGCGATGCCGGTCGCAGACAGCGCCCAGCTGGCGCCGAAGCGCTCGCGCGCGCCCAGGGCCATGGCCTCCGCGGTCTCGGCGCTCACCGCGCCGTGGATCTCGAGGATCTCGGCCGGCACGCCGAGCAGCGCCTGCTTGACCGGATCGGCGTACGCCACCACGCCGCCGAGGTACACCTCCGAGGCGCCCGCCACCGCGGTGACCAGCGCGCCCACCCTGCCGCCGGTGCAGGACTCGGCCGTGGCCAGGGTCTCGCCGCGCCGGCGCAGCCGATCGAGCAGCGGCGCCGCGATCGGCGCCAGATCCTCGCCATAGATCCGATCGCCCAGGCGCTCGCGGATCGCCGCGATCGCGGCGTCGGCGATACCGGCCGCCTCGTCGTCGGTCTCGCCCCGGGCCACCACCTTGACGTGATTGATCGGAAACGTGGGCCGGTACCCGATCGACACGCCGAGCGCCTCCGGATCGAGATCGGCCAGCCGATCCGCCACCTCGGACTCGCCGAGGCCGAACACGTCGAGCCAGCGCGTGAGCACCACCCGGCCGCCGGCGAGCTCTGCGAGCTCGGGCCGCACCTGGGCCTCGAACATCGCCTTCATCTCGCGCGGCACGCCGGGCATGAAGAAGGCCCGGGCGTGGCCGAGGTCGATCGCAAAACCCGGAGCCGTGCCCTGCAGGTTGGGCAGCACCTGGCAGCCCGCAGGGAGCCAGACCTGCTTCTCGTTGGATCGCGGAAAGCCCCAGCCCCGGGCCTCGAAGAAGGCCTTCAGCCGGGCCAGGTACTCCTCGTCGAGCTGCAGCTCCACGCCGGCCACGGCCGCGGCCACGCTGGCCGTGCGATCGTCCTCGGTCGGGCCGAGTCCGCCCGTGGCCAGCACCACGCCGGCGCGGTCCGCGGCCTCGCGCATCGCCGCCTCGAGCTGGGCCGGGTCGTCGCCGGCGGTGACGATGCGGGTCACCTCGAGGCCGTGGTCGCGCACGGCCGCGGCGAGGAAGGAGCCGTTGGTGTCGGCGACCTCGCCGGCGAGCAGCTCGTCGCCGATGACCAGCACCTCGACCCTGTTCAAGGGACCTCCGAATCAGTCGGCGGATCCTAGCGCGGGCGGACGCGCGTAGGAAGGGGAAAAATGGTCGCGTCAGATACCCGGGGCCTGTAGGGGCGGCCCCGCGGGGCTGCCCCACAACGGGCGCCCACATGGGGGCGCCCCTACCCGCACCACCGACACCGCCGGCAGGTCTCGGGCTCGCACTCGGGGCTGGCCTTGCCCTCGAGGAAGCGCCGCCGCTCGACGAGCAGGTGCTTGCTCTCAGGGCCGTGCTCGATGTCGTCCCAGGGCAGGTCCGCGGCCACGGGTCGCTCGCTCAGCGCGATCGCCTCGGGATCGTGGCCCGCGTCGAGCAACGCCTGCTCGAGTCTGATGCCGCCGTGGATCGAAGCCACGAGCGCCGAGCCCACCTCGGGACCGCCCCGCGCGATCAGGGCCTGCACCAGGGATCCGCGCGGAGAGCCGAGGTTGAGCTGCACCCCGCCGATTGTCGCGAGGCACCGGCGCAGGTACGCGCCCTGCCTGCGCAGCAGGGCCGGCGCAGCCATCGCGGCCCACTGCAGCGGCGTGCCCGCCTTGGGCACGAAGGGCGAGGCCGAGACCGTGACCGTGCCCGAGCCGCCAAAGGCGGCGGCCGTGCCGGTCTCGTGGGCCCGACGCACGCGGCGGAGAAGCTGCGCGGCCGCGTCGAGATCCGCCTCGTCCTGACCGGGCAGGCCGAGCAGCAGGTACAGCTTGAGGTTGGGGATCCCGGCCGCGCCGGCCCGCCCGGCAGCCTCGACATAGCTCTCGTCGCTCACGTCCTTGTTCACGGCCCGGCGTAGCGCTTCCCCGCCGGTCTCCGGGGCCAGGGTGAGCGTGCGCAGCCCGCCCCGACCCAGCCGCGCCAGCAGCTCGGCCGACACGGCGTCGGCCCGCAGGCTCGAGGGCGAGGCCGTGCCGCCGCCCTGCTCCACCGCGTCGACCAGGAGCTCGACCTCGGGGTGATCGGCCAGATCCGCGCCGACCAGGCCCACCCGGCGACCACCGGACGCAAGTCGCAGCAGCGTGCCGCGAAGGCTCTCTGCCGAGCGGAAGCGCGGTGGCCGACCCACGTACCCGGTGGCGCAGAAGCGGCAGCCGCGGATGCATCCGCGGGCCGCCTCCACCAGCATCAGCTCGCCCATCTCGGCGGCCGGACAGGGCACGACCGTGGCCGCCACGGGTGCGGCGTCGAGGTCCCGCACGATCTGCCGGACCGCCGGGCGACCCGGTATTGCGGACAGGCACAGTCCGTCCACGCTGGCCAGCGCGGCCAGGCGCTCGGCCCTCGGGGCCCGGCGCAGCGGGCCCAGCGCGTCGAGCAGCCGGGGCAGCAGCGGCTCGGCCTCGCCCAGCGCCACAGCATCCACGATCGGCAGCAGCGGCGCAGGGTTGAGCGTCGCGGCCACGCCGCCGACGAGCACCAGCGGATCGCGCGCGCCGCGATCGGCGGCAAAGGGCTGCAGCCCGGCGGCGAGGAGGACACGGACCGTGCCCAGCGCGTCGTTCTCGTACGGCAGGCTGAAGGCCACCAGGTCGAAGGACGAGAGCGGCCGGCCCGACTCCAGAACCCGGGGCACGCCACGGGCGGGCAGAAAGCACCGCTCGGCCAGCGCGTCCGGCCGATCGTTGATCAACGAGTACACCACCTGCAGCCCGAGGTTGGCCGCGCCCACGCGGTACGGGCCGGGGTACACCACGGCCACGTTGAAGCCCACGCCCGGATCCTTGCGCGTTGCTCCCGGCTCGGGATGGCCGGGTCGCGGCGCCCTGGCCGAGCCTTTCCTGGCGCGCTGCGCTGCCATCGGACAAGACCTCCGTCCCCCGCTATCCTCGGACAAGACCTCCGTCCCCGCTATCCCCGCTATCCCCGGCACCCTAGCACTCCAGCTTGACCACGACCAGAGGCACGACTAGGCTGTTTACGATGTGATTGTAACCCGGAAGATCTTGGAGGGTGACGTGAAGTGGGAAGGGTGCAAGGTCTTCTCGGCCACCAAGGCGCGCGAGCGTGTGAGCCTCGGCGAGGAGGTCACGCGGTGGGTCGGGGCCAATCCGGAAATCGAAATCGTGGAACGCGAGGTCCTGCAGAGTAGCGACAAGGAGTTCCACTGCCTGACGATCGTGCTGTTCTACCGCAAAAGACCCAGTTGAAACCCGGAGTTGACAGTCCTGCTCCGGCAAGGGTACAGTGTGAATTCGTTTGGGGTTTATTATGGCGGAGGTCTCTCTCCGCAATTGGGAGGGAATCGTGTCCAGGCTCGAGGTCGCGATCAACCTGCCGGGTTTGACCGACTTCACGGGTCTGTACGAGCGAGAGATAGTCAAGGGCGGAGTGTTCGTGGAGACACCTGGCATGGAGCCCACGATCAAGGACCCGATCACGGTCGTGCTGCGCGTGGACGGCGTGGACGGCGTGCTGCGGCTCCACGGCGAGGTGGTCCAGGTGATGGCGGGTGAGCAGCAGGCCTCGGGCCAGACGCCAGGCGTGGGCGTGCAGCTCTACGACCTGGACAGCGAGACCCACGCCTCGATCAAGGCCGTGGTCGATGGCGAGTCCGAGCAATGGCCCGAGATCGTCGATCCCGAGGTGGCCAAGCTCGTGAGTCACCTCACCGGTCGGGTAGCCCGAGCCAATTCAAGAGAATTATTGAAGGATCTCGAGCTGTCCGACGATCCGACCGTGGAGGAGATCGACGAGGCGTTCCAGCTGTTCACGCGGCAGTACCATCCGGATCGGTTCGCCTCGCTGGGCAGTGAAAAGGTCAAGGATCTCTCCACCACCCTGTTCGCGCTGACCAAGAAGCGGCTGGACAAGATCCGCAAGGAGGCGGCGCGCTCGGCCAAGGCCAGGGACGCGGTCAAGGAGAAGGTGGCCGAGCAGGCCGCGGTCGATCCGATCAAGGGAGGGACAACAGGACCGCTCCAGAAACCGCGCGTGGCCACCGAGGCGTCGCGCAGGAGCAGCACCGGTCCGCAGGACAGGCCCGGCTCCAGGCCCGTTACCAGGCCCGGCTCCAGGCCCGTGCCAAGGCCGGCCACCGGTCCGCAGAGCAGGCCTGGAACCCAACCCGTGCCCAGACCCGGAACCCAACCCGTGCCAAGGCCGGCCACCGGTCCGCAGAGCAGGCCTGGAACACAACCCGTGCCCAGGCCCGGAACCAAACCCGTGCCCAGGTCCGAAACCGGACCACAGCAACGAGTAGGGACCCAGCCCGTGCCCAGGCCCGGTACCGGGCCCGTGCCCAGGCCTGGAACCGGACCACAGCAACGAGTAGGGACCCAGCCCGTGCCCAGACCCGGAACCGGGCCCGTGCCCCAGCCGGACGTGGCCGCCAAGACCCGAACCCGCGCCGGCCTCGGTGGTCGCGGCCGGGTCGATCCGCTCAAGGAGGCGGCCCGCGGGCGCATGGCGCTTCGCCGCAAGGCGTACAAGGAGGCGTCCAACCACTTTGCGCGGGCCGTGCTCGCCGATCCCGACTCGGCCGAGTACCTGGCCCTGCTCGGACGGGCGACCTTCCTCGCCGACCGCGAGAGACACGACGAGGCCCAGAAGCTGCTCGACAAGGCGGCCGCGCTCGACCCGAACTACGAGTGGACCTGGGTCTACATGGGACAGATGGCCAAGATGCTGGACAACGAGAAGCGGGCGATGGAGCATTTCCGCCAGGCGCTGCGGATCAATCCGAACAACTCCGAGGCCAAGATCGAGGTCCGCGTGCACGAACGCCGGGGCAAGGCCAAGGCCGCCGCAGCGTCCGAGACCACCTCGGCCAAGAAAGATAAGGGCTCGCTTCTTGGGGGCTTGTTCGGACGGGGCAAGAAGAAGTAGTATTGCGGCAGGCATCGCAGCAAGAAAGAGACCGCGATGAGCAAGATCATCGGAATCGACCTGGGCACCACCAACTCGTGCGTGGCCGTTCTCGAGAACGAGCAACCGGTGGTGATCCACAACTCCGAGGGTGAACGCACGACACCCTCGATCATCGCCTTCCCCGAGGAGGGCGAGCCGCTGGTCGGCCGGCTGGCCAAGCGCCAGGCGATCACCAACCCGGCGAACACGGTGTACGCGGCCAAGCGTCTGATCGGCCGCCGCTTCAACTCCGCCGAGGTGGAGTCGTTCCGCAAGCGCGCGCCGTACAAGGTCATATCCGACGATCGCGGCGACGCGCGGATCGAGGTGCGCGGCAAGGTGTACACGCCGAGCCAGATCTGCGCCTTGGTGCTCAAGAAGCTGAAGACCTCGGCCGAGGAGTACCTCGACGAGAAGGTCGAGGACGCGGTGATCACCGTGCCGGCGTACTTCGACGACGCGCAGCGCCAGGCCACGGTCCAGGCCGGACGGGACGCCGGTCTCAACGTCCGGCGAATCATCAACGAGCCGACCGCCGCGGCCCTGGCCTACGGCTCGAAGAAGGACACCGACGCCAAGGTCGCGGTGTTCGACCTCGGCGGCGGCACCTTCGACATCTCGCTGCTCTCCGTCCGCAAGGGCGTGTACGAGGTGCTGGCCACGGCCGGCGACACCTTCCTCGGCGGCGAGGACTTCGACGAGCGGCTGATGGGCTACCTGGTCACCGAGTTCAAGAGCGAGAACAACTTCGACCTGACCGAGGATGCGATGGCGCTGCAGCGGCTCAAGGAAGCCGCCGAGCACGCCAAGCACGAGCTGTCGGCGCTGGAGACCTGCGACATCAACCTGCCATTCATCACCGCGGACGAGACCGGGCCGAAGCACCTCAAGATCGACCGCCTGGAGCGGGCGCAGTTCGTCGAGCTCTGCGCGGACCTGTTCGCCGCGCTCGAGGAGCCGGTGCACCGCGCCCTGGATGACGCGCGCCTCAAGGCCGACGACATCGACGAGGTGCTGCTCGTCGGCGGGATGACCCGCGTCCCCGAGGTGCAGAAGCGGGTGCAGCAGATCTTCGGCAAGAAGCCCTCCAAGGGCGTGAACCCCGACGAGGTCGTCGCCACCGGCGCCTGCCTGCAGGGCGCGATCCTCGGCGGCGAGATCCGCGAGAGCATCCTGCTCGACGTGACGCCGCTGTCGCTGGGGATCGAGACCACCGGCGGCAAGTTCTCGGTGATCATCCCGCGCAACACGACCGTGCCGACCCAGGAGAGCAAGAGCTTCGAGACGGTGCAGGACAGCCAGGACTTCGTGCGGCTGTCCGTGTTCCAGGGGGAGTCGCCGACAGCCTCGGAGAACCGTCAGCTCGGCGAGTTCATCCTCGAGGGGCTGCCGGTGAAGAAGGCCGGCGAGGTCCGCGTGGAGGTGACCTTCGCGCTCGACGCCGACGGCATCCTCAAGGTGACCGCTACCGAGACCGTCACGGGCAAGGCGACCAAGGTCCGCATCGAACCCCCCCGGGTCTGAGAGGACAATAAAGGTTGACAGATGCCCGGGGGCTCTCTTTCCCCGGGAGCCTCATACGCGGAGCTCTGAACCGCGGGGCTTGCCCCGTGTTACCGCCGCCGCCGCACCAGCAGCAGCCCCAGTCCCAGCAGCGCGAGCCAGCCGAGCCCGCCATCGCCGCCGGTCTGGCAGCTGCAGCCGCCGCTCTTCTTGTCGAGGTACCCGGTCGTCACCTCGCGCGAGCGGTCGGGGAGCCCCGGGCCGTCGCCGTCCGCGTCGCTGTCGCCGTCCGCGTCGCTGTCCACATCGCTGTCCACGTCGCTGTCCGAATCGACGTCCACGTCCGCATCCGGTATCTCGGCGTCGAGATCGACGGTGAACTGCCGCTGCGCGTCGGCGTGGTTGAGGCTCTCGTCGAAGCAGCGCACCTGGAACAGGTAGCGCTCGCCGTCCAGGAGACCGGTCACCGTGGTCTCGGTGATCACCGCCGGATCGGACCAGCCCGCGGGCAGCAGCCGGAAGCTGCACTCGATCGCCGACGGCGCCGACTCGTTGTCCGTGACCTCCCACTCGAAGGTCGCCTGCTCCTGGTTCCAGGTGTCCTGCGGTCCGCTGGTGATGCGCAGCACAGGCGGGATCGTGTCCGTGCTGGCGAACACGTCGAAGCTGTGCGCGGCCGGCGTCTCGTCCGGGTTCTCGGCCAGGTCTAGCGCCCGCACCTCGAAGGTCCAGCGCCCCGGCGTCAGGTCCGTGGCCACTGCGATCCGCGCCGTGGAGGCCGCGGTCCACTCCACGCCGGCCCCCTGTCCCGAGGGAAAGGCGCGCCAGGCGAAGCGCAGGTCATCGACCTCGGTGAAGTTGTCGCTGCCCGAGTACTCGAAGTGGGCCCCGGCGCCGGTGACCGACTCGCCCGGATCCAGGGTGATCTCGGTCTCGGGCCCGGTGAGATCGGTCTTGAACCAGAAATCCACCGGCGTGGTGTCCTCGTTTCCCGCCGCGTCTCTCGACAGGGCCTGGAAGATCCACTCGCCCTCGTACAGGCTGCAGGCGCGCAGATCCACGGACTCGCCGGCCACGTCCCAGTTCGTCCAGTGGCCGTCGCAGGGCCCGGGATCGCCGCCGACCTTGACCAGCCGGTGCCTGAACTCGAGCCGATCGGCCGGTGAGAAGTCGTCGTCCGCGGCGATCTCGAACACCAGGTTGTTGGCCGACGCCCACTCTCCGGGCGTCGATGCATAGCGCGTCTCGGGCGCAACGAAGTCCGCGGTGAAGCCAGTCGAGGCCGGCGTGGGATCGAGGTTGCCCACCTCGTCGATGGCACGAACCTCGATCTGGTGCGAGCCGGCCTCGGTCACCGCGACGATCGCGCTGTTGACCACGAACTCGGCCGACCACTCGGCGTCATCCAGCCGGTACTGAAAGCTCAAGTTCGCGCTGCGGTCGTCCGAGCCCTCCCAGGTGAACTCGGCCATGTTCTCGTTGGTGTACTCGGGCGGGGCGGTCAGGATCACCGTGTCCGGCGTGTGGCCGTCCACCTGGAACTCGATCTGATCGCCGGTGGTGTCGAGGTTGCCGGCGAAATCGCGGCACCGCACGTAGACCTTGTGCGTGCCGTCGGTCAGATCCTCTATCGTGGCGCTCTTCTTGTAACCCGCGTCGGTCCACGAGCCGCCGTCGACCTTCCACTCGTAGGTGATGAAGGGGTCGTAGATCGTGAGATCGTCGGCGCCGTGGTACAGCACCTGCAGCGGCGCCACGCCGAACAGCAGGCTCACGCCGGGCGTCAGTGGATTGCGGCCGCCGATGCGGTCGATGTAGGTACTGGGCGGGACGCGATCGTCGCCCGGCGGCTGCGCCAGGGCGAGGTAGATCACCAGGTAGTCCTGCACGCGCTCGATATCGAGCACCCGCGCGTAGATCCCCTCGAAGCTCAAGACCGTGTCGAGCAGGGGCAGCGCGCCCATCTGCTCCTGGTAGAGCGGCATCAGCACCTCGTTGACCAGGGCGTCGACCTCGCTCTGCTCGAGCTCGACGACCTCGGAGTCGTACTCGATCGAGGCGTTGGTCAGCTGGATCTCCTCGACGACCAGCACCAGCGCGTTCTCGTCGGACAGCTCGATCCTGGCCTTCAGGTCGCCGTCGGTGGTCACGGTCAGCGCTCCGGCCGCCTGCCCGTCGACGATCAGGTCGAGCATCACCGACAGCTCCTTGACGTGGATCGTGGGGGTCAGAGTGCCCGGCGGGGGCATCTCGAAGGTCGGCGCCTGCTGCAGCCGCACCGCGAGATCGGCGGTGCCGGTGACGCCGAGGTCTGACAGCAGGTCGCCGAGGTCGAAGGTGTCCTCGTAGCAGAGGATCCCGCTCTCCCACACCGCCCACAGCAGATCGTCCATGAAGCCCTGCCCGGCGGCGATGGCGGCGAAGGCGCCCTCGTACCGGTCGTCCGGCTTGCCGCTGCCGGGCCTGGGGAAGCTCGGCTCGGTCACGCCGCCCGGGACGCAGTCGGCCACGGTCTCGGCGTCCACGCCGGCGTTGGCGATCAGCGTGCCGCCGTCGTTGTCGATCGGGAAGCCCTGGGGCTGCACGCGGAAGCTCATGCCCGAGAAGTCGAGATCGAGGGCGACGAACTCGGCGAGCAGGTCGTTGATCAGCTCCGGGATCTCGTCGGCGACGGCCTTCTTGCCCTCCTCCTTGATCGCCTTCTCGATCTCGGACTCGACGTTGATGCCGATCAGACCGGCGATGTCCTCGATCCAGCCGCCGTCCACCTCCAGCTCCCACACGTCGTCGATCTCGAACTCGTCGACCGAGACCACCTTGATCGCGTGGTTCTGCACACCGACCGTGATCTCGAGGTGGCCGGTCAGCCCGTGGGCGTAGATCGGGATGGTCTCATTGAACAGGCAGCCCCGGGCCCAGGCCTCGGTGGTGACGGTCGCCTCGAGCACGACCTCGCCCGTGATCTTGTTCGGGCTCTTGAAGTCGAGAACGATCGACCGTTCGTCGATGGGGATGGTGTAGTTCACGGTGTTGATTCCGTAGTCGAGGGAGTCCAGCAGACAGCTCTGGCTACCGAGCTCCATGCCTGGATAGGTACCGACGATCGGGTTCGGATCGATGAAGTCCGGCGCGAGCTGGGTCATCAGGTCGAGACCGTTCTGGTACAGCCGCAGCTGGGCGCCCTCGGTGACGTACCCGTTTCGGGTCGCGCCGGCAGGCACGGCGGCGAAAACCAGCAGCGCGATGACAGCTAGACGTGTCGGCCCGGCCATGCGGCACCTCCCAGACCCTAATCATATCGATTATCCGCGTCGCGCGCGCGTAAGTCAATCCGAACGGCGCGAGCCCGGCAGCTCGGCCTTCCACATCTCCGAGACGCGCAGCAGCGGCGGCGTGACGTAGAGCTGGCAGCCGTGCACGTCGGGGCGGTGCCCGGCAAAGGCCCGGTCGTGGTTGATCGGGATGAAGGGCGCCTCCTCGAGCACGATCGTCTCGGCCTCGCGGTACAGCTCGGCCCGCACGTCCGGATCGAGCACCTCGCGGGCGCGCTCGGTGAGTTCGTCGACGCGCTCGTTCTTGTAGCCGATGCCGTACAGGCTCTGGGCCTTGGAGTTGCAGAGGAAGTACAGGAACATTTCGGGATCCGGGAAGTCCGCGATCCATGTGCTGCGGAAGAAGGGGATCCTGCCCTGCCGCATCAGCTGCCAGAACTCCTTGGCCGCGACCTCTAACACCTCGAGCTCCAGCCCGACCTGCGAGAAGGCGGCCAGCAGCACGTTCATGTCCTCCTCGCCGCCGGTGTCGGTGCTGCGGTTCCAGAAGGTGATCTTGGTCCCCTTGGTGATGCCGGCCGCCTCCAGCAGGCGCCGGGCCCGCGGCACGTCGAGCTCGGCCGTGGGCCGCCCGGGATCGTGCCCGAGCAGGCCGGGCGGGAGGATGCCGCTGGCGCGCACCGCGGTCTGCCCCCGCCGCCGCTCGATGTACCCGTCGGGATCCATCAGCAGCCGGATCGCCTGCCGCACGCGCACGTCGTCGAAGGGCGGGGTCTGGCACTGGAAGCCGAAGAAGTGCGTCGAGAGCTGGATCGCCGAGAGCAGGTTGATCCGGCCGGCCTCCTCCCCCGGCTCGGCGCGGAACGACGCCGGCAGGTCCAGCGTGACGTCGATCTCGCCGGCGCGGAGCGCCTCGAGAATGTGGTCGCGATCGCGGTAGTCGAGCACGAACTCCACACGGTCGAGGTGCGGCCGGTCCGGCAGGAAGTACTCCTCGTTGCGTTCGAGCACGATGCGGTTACCGGAAGCGTAATCGGCGAGGCGAAAGGGCCCGGTGCCGATCGTCTTCTGCACCTCGGACGTGCTGCCCGACCGCGACACGATGTATGCGCCACCCATGGTCAGCTCGTAGAGGAAGAACGAGCGCGGCCCGATCAGGCGCAGCTCGATATCCTGCGGACCGAGCACGACGACGCCCGAGACCGATTCGGCCTCGCCCTTGGTGAAGGCCTCGGCGCCCTCGAGGTCGGTGAAGATCCAGGCGTTGGGCGAGTTGTGCTTCGGGTCGAGCACCCGCTCGATGCTGTACCTCACGTCATCCGCCTCGAGCGGCGAGCCGTCGTGGAAGCGCACGCCCTCACGCAGCCGGAAGCGATAGACCCTGCCGTCCTCGGCCACCTCGAAGGACGACGCCAGGGACGGGACAACCTCCATCGCCTCGCCCCAGGCGACCAGGCCGTCGTACATCGCGCAGCCCACCTCCATCTGGGAGACGCTGGTGAAGTGGCTCGGATCGAGACCCTGGCAGGTATAGACCAGATCCCGCTCTACCGTCGCCACACGCAGCGTGCCGCCCTTGCGAGCCACGGGCAGGTGGAACTTGTGGACCTCGTCCTCGAGCAGCATCGCCTCGAGCTTGAGCTGCTCCACCGACTGCGTCAGCGCCGCCGCGCTGGTGGACACCGTGCGCGTTTCCTTCTGGATCTCGCCCATGTCGCCGACGATGCGCTCACCGGCGAGCGAGAGATCCTGGCTGGCGGTGCGCACCTGATCGAGCAGGGTGGTGACGCGCTTCATCGACTGGCCGATCTCGCGAGAGCCCGAGGCCTGCTCGCCCATCTCCCGCTTGGCCTTCTGCGACAGCTCGTCCATCAGCTGGGCCCGGCGCGCGATCTCCTGGCTGGTGTGGGCCTGCTCCGAGGCCGCGGTGGTGACCTGCGCCACCATCTCGGTCACCCGCTGGGTGGCCGCAGTGATCCGACCGCTGACCGTGGACTGGCGCCGCGTGGCCTCGGCGATCGAGGTCATCGCCTCGGAGGTCTGGTCGGCGAGGCCGAGGATTTCGGACAGCGAGCGCTCGGCCTCGGCGCCGAGACGTTGACCCTCGGACACCCGGCTGTTGCCTTGCTCCATCAGGTCGCCGGCCGTCGCGACCTCGCGCTGGACGTTGTCGATCAGCTCGGCAACCTCGGTGGTCGACGCGCGGGTCCGCTCGGAGAGCGCGCGGATCTGACCGGCCACCACGGCGAAGCCCTTGCCCCGCTCGCCGGCCTGGGCGGCGATGATCGAGGCGTTGAGCGCTAGCAGGTTGGTCTGATCGGCGATCGAGGAGATCACGCCGACGATGGCGCCGATCTCCTCCGAGCGCTGCCCGAGCTGACCCACCGTGCTGGCCGCGGCGGCCACGGACTCGGCGATCTTGCTCATCCCGGACACGGCGGCGGTGACCACGCGCTGTCCCTCGACGGCGCGGCCCGCCACGTCGCGCGACAGGTCGGCCGCCTCGTGTGCGCTCCGCTCGACCGACGCGATGTCGCGGTCCATCGCCACCACCGAGGCTCCGGTCTCCTCGGTGAAGGTGCCGAGCTGCCGGGCGTTGGCCACCACCTGCGCGATGCTGGCGCTCATCTGCTCCACCGCCGAGGCGGACTCGGTGACGAAGTCCGACAGCTCGCCGAGGACGCGATCGACCTCCTTGACCGAGCGGAGCATCTCCTCCAGCGAGCGCGCGGTGTCCATGGCGAAGTCGCTCATCTGCGCGATGTTGCCGCCCACGGTCTCCAGCGACTCGGACATGTCCTCCACCGCGGAGAAGGTCGAGTCGGCGCTGCGCGCCTGCGAGCGCGACACCTCCATCAGGTGCTGGGCGCGCACCGCGACCTCGGTCGAGACCTCCTTCACGCGGTGGCTCACGGACTGGACCTTGCCCACCACGCGTCGGAGGTTGATCAGCATGTCGCGGAGCTTCCACAGGAACTCGCCGCCGAGGCGGCGCGTGCGATCCGGCATCGCCTCCTCGGTCAGGTCGCCGGCGGCGACCGAGTCGAGCACCTTGCCGTAGAGCACGCCGTGGCGGCGCCGGTGCGCGAACTGGGTGATGCTGTAGACCAGCGGGCCGACGAGCGCGCCGATCGCGGCGCCCAGGGCCAGGATCCACTCGATGCTCAGGCCCTCGCGGTCGAGCGCCAGCGCGATACCCGAGAGCGCCAGGCTCAGCAAGGCGCCGTAGGTTACCGAACGGACCACTCTGGACCAGGCACGCACCGGATATGCCCCCGGGTCCTGCGGTCAGTCGACCGAAAGCGTGGCGGTCAGCTGCACGGTGGCGAAGGTGTCGGGACTGTAGCCGGAGCCGTACATCGGCGACGGCCCCTTGTACAGGCCGTCGATGTCGATCGTGATCGAGCCGTCCTCGGGATTGACCTCGCCGTCGTCCGGATTTCCATCGGCGACCGTGAACCGGTAGCGGAAGCTGTCGGCCATCTCGAGGAAGGCCGTGACCCGGCCGTCGCTCGGATCGATCGTCATTCCCGTGGTGCTCGGCAGCTTGACCGAGGTCGAGCCCTCCTTCATGATCGCGGTATCCACCGAGATGCTCATGTCGCCCCCGCCGTCGTTGGCCGCCGGCGGGTTGTAGTTGGCGTCGAGCACGGTCACCGTGAACTGCCGATCCGAACCGTCACCGATATCGGCGTGCTCCGGCAGCAGCTGCGTGGTCGGCGGGTTGTCGGTCTTGGGCGGGCCGCTCCACAGCACCTTGACCGACTTGGCGAAGGGGAACTCCGCGTCCCAGACGCCGTTCAGTCCGGTGTACTGGGAGTCGCCGTTCACATCCACGTGGTGCCGGTCCACGCCTGCGGTGTACTCGCCGTCGTCGTCCACATCGACGAAGGGCTCGGGCAGATCGTCGAACACACCGCTGCAGTCGTTGTCCACGATCTGGCCGTTGCAGGTCTCCGAGCCCTGGATCACGGCCATCAGCGTGACCAGGCCATCGCGCGGATTGGCCGTGCCGCCGGTCTTGGACCGGCTCGGCTCCCCCAGCGCGTCGTCGGGATCCACGTCGACCGGCTGCTCGCCGGAGCCGGTTCTGTACTCGAAGTGCAGCACCGAGCCCGAGTCCCGGTAGTCGTCGGCGTTCTGCTCCAGCGGCGAACCGAACCCCCCGGCCTCGGCCTTGAGTTCGACGATGCTGAGCAACGCGTCGTACGGCAGCGGGTTGCCGCCCTTGTCCTTGACGATCAGCGTGCACTCCATCTGCGCGCCGGAGGTGGTGAACCCGGCGATGTTCTCCGACTGGCAGGTGAAGCTGGTGTTGCGCGGATCCGGCATGGGCGTGCCGCTGAAGGTCGCCGTGGTGCTGGCCTGCAGCACCTCCTCGACCACGGCGGTGACCGTGGCCACGCCCGGCGTGGACCCGGCATAGAGCCGGATCGTGGCCACGCCGCCGGCAACTTCGCGGTAATCAGTGGTCGTCTCCGGGTCGAATTCATCGAACCTGCCGAGGCTGGTGCCGAAGACGATGCTCGACTGGTCCGGCACATTGGTCGTGTCTGCCGTGATCAGCGTGTAGCTGCGTCCATCGGCCGGGATCTCGCTCGGCTCTGCGGTCAGCGTCAGCGTGGGCCTGGGCGCGCCGTCGTCCGGGCAGCCGACGAGGACGAGGGCCGAGACGAGAATCAAGCCCGCCAGGACGAGCCGTCCGGCAGTGATAGCCATCCGCTGCATGGCGTCCTCCACGAGCCCGAGAACCGTAGCGATCTCGAAGCCCTGCAGATTATCGCATGTTTATAGTGCATCCTACTACCCATGTCCACCCATTTCTGTGTCGCAGCGGCTGCATTACCCCTTGCGCAATTGGTGGATATTCTTGGATAATGCACCGACTCTCGGAAAGCCTCGACGGGCGCACGGACCGCCCGGGAAGGGAGCCCCGATGCGGGTAGCAAGGACCCTGCTCATCACCCCCTTTCTGACCCTGATCGCCGCGCTGCTGATCCTCCAGGGCTGCGGTGAGTCTGACAGCGGCGACGCGGACACCGACGCGGACACGGACACCGACGCGGACACCGACGCCGACACCGACGTGGACACCGACGTGGACACCGACGCCGACACCGACACTGACACCGACGCCGACGCCGACACCGACACCGACACCGACACCGATGCCGACTCGGACACCGACACCGACGCGGACCCGGATATCCAGCCCCAGCCGGCAGAGGTCGACTTCGGCTTCGTCAACCCCGGCTCCACCGGCACCGAGACGCTGTTCCTCAAGAACGCGGGCGGCGGCACGCTGACGATCAGCGCCATCGCGCTCTCGGCCGAGACCGACGCCGGCTTCTTCAGCTTCAGCCTGTACGAGCCCACGGAGCTGCCCGCCGAGCTCGGCTCCGAGCAGTTCGCCGTGGTCGAGGTCAGCTTCACCCCGGTGGTCGAGATGGACTGCCGCGAGGCCGGCGCGCTCGAGATCACCAGCGACGACCCGGACACCCCGCTGCTCACGGTCAGCCTGCTGCCCGCATGCAAGAACTTCCCCGAGATCCACGTCGAGCCGCTCAACGTGGTGTGGGACAAGGTGGCCACCGGCACCACCGAGACCGAGAGCTTCACCATCACCAACCTCGGCCGCGGCACGCTGACCGTCGACGACGTGCAGATCACCGAGGGCGGCCCGCAGTTCACGCTCAACGCCGCGGCGCCGGCCTTCCCGCTGGCGATCTCGCCCAGCGACGTGGTGCAGATCGACATCGACTACACCGCGCCCGACGACGCGGACCGCACGGGCAAGGCCGTGGTGTACTCGGACGACGCGGACGAGCCCGAGATCGAGGTCACGCTCTCCGCGCTCGGCGATCCGGTGCCCGACATCGACGTGCAGCCCACGCGCAGCGTCGCCGGCACAATCCAGCCGTACCTCGACTTCGGCACGACCATCCCGGGACGCCGGGTCACCCTGCCGATGCAGATCTGGAACGTCGGCACCGCCGACCTGGTGGTCAGTTCGATCGACATGACCTTCGGCCAGGACCACTTCGTGATCAGCTCGATCATCAACCTGCCGCTGACCATCCCGCCCGAGCACCACTACGACGTGGACGTCAGCTACGCGCCGCTGGAGACATCGGAGAGCCCGATGTGCCCGCCCGTGTGTACCGGCCACACCGGGATCATCCGCATCCGCAGCAACGACGACGTAGACGATAACGGCGACGGCACACCCGACGAGAATCCCGAGTACGTGCAGCTGGCGGGCAAGGCCGAGGACTCGGACCTTGAGATCATCCCCTCCAAGGTCGACTTCTCGATCGTGCAGATCGGCTGCCGCTCCGAGGACATCGAGGTCACGATCTACAACCGCGGCAACCAGAGCGTGGAGATCACCGAGCTCAGGTTCGAGGCCGGCACCAGCCCCGAGTTCAGCATCTCGCCGATGACCGCGGCGCGGCCGATCACGGTGGCCCCGGGAACGCCGGCCTTCATCTACCTGCGCTACGTGCCCACGGACCTGGGCGACGACTTCGGCTCGCTGATCATCGTCACCACCGACGAGAAGGTGCCCGAGATCCAGCTCCCGCTGCGCGGCACCGGCACCGACACCTCGTCGCAGATCGACACCTTCATCCAGCCGACCAAGCCGCTGGCCGACATCCTGTTCGTGATCGACAACTCGGGCTCGATGGGCGACAACCAGGAGAACCTGGCCAACAACTTCCAGAACTTCATCAACTACGCCGTGACCATGGACGTGGACTACCAGCTCGGCGTGGTCACCACCGACCTCGAGGGCGTGATCGGCCTGGTCGAATGCTGCGGCAAGCTGGTGGCCCAGGGCAGCGCACCCAAGATCATCACCCCGGACACGCCAGACCCGGTCGGTGCGTTCCAGACCAACTGCAGGGTCGGCTCCAGCGGCGACTCCACCGAGCAGGGGCTGGAGGCGGCCTACCTCGCGCTCTCCTATCCGCTGATCACCACGCCCGTGGCCCAGGGCGGCAACATGGAGTTCTTGCGCGAGCCGGCGTACCTGACGGTCATCGTGGTCTCGGACGAGGAGGACGACTCGCCCGAGGCCGTGGACTTCTACGTCGACTTCCTGCGCAACCTCAAGGGGTACCGCGCCGAGGACAAGGTGGCCCTGCACGCGGTGGTCGTGCCCGAGCAGGATCCCTGCGGTGAGATCGGCTCGCGCTACTACGCGGCGGCCGACGCGCTGGGCGGGCTGAAGGAGTCGATCTGCACCAGCGACTGGGCCGCCACGCTGTCCAACCTGGGCTTCGCGACCTTTTCCCTGCCCGACCAGTTCTTCCTCTCGCGCAAGCCAGACCCGAGCACGATCACGGTCACCGTGGACGGCAACCCGGTGACTCGCGACGACAGCGGAGCCTCGGGCTGGCTCTATGACGAGGCCAGCAACTCGGTGGTGTTCGCCGAGGGCGACATCCCGGAGGGTGGCGCCGTGGTCGAGGTCAGGTACGAGGCCGAATGCCTGCAGTAGCGTGACGCGCCGCGGCAAGCGGCCGCCCTTGCGAGAATCTGCAAAATCTCTACAATGACGCAACCAATGGGTAGATCCGGACATTGGCAAGGGAGCCGCCGATGAAAAACCTGAAGCCCCTTCTCACCGCACTCGCTCTCGCTCTGGTCGTGATGCTCGCGCCAGTGGGCTGCGGCACGACCGACGATGGAGGTGACGCGGACACCGACGTGGACACCGACGTGGACACCGACGTGGACACCGACGTGGACACCGACGTGGACACCGACGTGGACACCGACGCCGACACCGACGCCGACACCGACGCCGACACCGACGCCGACACCGACGCCGACACCGATGCCGACTCGGACACCGACACCGACGCGGACCCGGATATCCAGCCCCAGCCGGCAGAGGTCGACTTCGGCTTCGTCAACCCCGGCTCCACCGGCACCGAGACGCTGTTCCTCAAGAA